>OGCG01000010.1_pt1 | contig 136538 bp, 136 predicted proteins | sample 1570061 | NCBI WGS metagenome assembly OGCG01 (sample SAMN06268698, study PRJEB24515) | hot springs metagenome | isolation source: Joseph's Coat, Yellowstone National Park, Washington, USA | place: USA:Joseph's Coat, Yellowstone National Park, Washington, USA
CTCCTGAAGATCCAAAGCCCCCAGCTCGATCGCCGCTTCCTGAGCCGCCTCGCTGTTCGGCAAGACGATGAGGCCGCGACGGTCGAACTGCCAGGCCACTGCCCCTGAAGCCCCCAGGCTCCCCCCGTGACGGCTGAAGAGGTGGCGCACCTCGCTCGCCGTGCGGTTGCGGTTATCGCTTAGAGCTTGGACCAAGACAGCTACCCCGCCAGGGGCATAGCCCTCATAGACCACCTCTTCGTAGGCGTTGGCTTCCTCCCCCCCACCTTGGAGCTTGGCCAGCAGGCGTTCAATCGTCTCGTTCGGGACATCGTCGTTGCGCGCAGCTTCGATGGTATTCCTGAGCTGAACATTGGCGGCCGGGTCGGCGCTCCCTCCTGCCCGAGCAGCTGCGGCGATCGCCCTCAGATATTTGCTGATCACCTTACCGCGCTTGAGGTCATTGACTGCTTTCTTACGTTTAATCTGAGCCCACTTACTGTGGCCTGCCATGGTTCAATCCTCACTTGAGCTTTCGCCCAAGTGCCACTATACCATCACCCGAGATCCTGAGAGACCATGCTAGACTGCTCGCGAGGCCCTCGACCCCGATGCGACTCAGACCCTTCAATCCAGATGAGGCCGAGCTGTACACCCACCTTCACAACACCGTCTATCCGGATCGACCTCGCAGAGTCGACGAGGTCCAGAAGCTCTGGCAGGCCCAGGCTCCCGACCAGATCTTCAGGGGCTTCTTTGTGGAGGAATCCAGCCAGACGGTCGGTTGGCTCAGCCTCTTCACCCCACGTTACGGTCCCCGAACGGGGCGCTTAGAGATTGAATGGGGCCTCCTTCCTGGCCATCAAGCCCTTGCCGAAGAGCTCTGGGTGGCTTTGGAGCGCGAAGCTGCTCGCTACCGACCCAAAGCCCATATCTACGCGCATTGGCCCGAGCTGGCCTGGTATGAGGCTCACGGATTCCAAGTCTACGAGCGCATACGGATCTCGATCCTCGATCTCAGCGCTTTAAATCTCGCCCCGCTGTGGCGCCCTCTTCCCCCTTCGATCCGCATCTCGACGTTCGCCGACTGCGCGGGCCATGAGGCGCTGGAGCGGGCCTACTACGAGCTCATCGTCCAGCTCCGACAGGATATTCCCACGGTCAAACCCGACGAAACCTGGTCGTTCGAAACGTGGCGAACTCAGACCTTCAACGACCCTAACTTGATCCCTGAAGCTCACTTCATCGCCTTCGAGGGACCGACCATGGTCGGGGTCTCCCAGCTCGAGCGCTCAGCCCGCCTTCATTCCATCGAGACCGGCCTCACCGGGGTGCTTCCCTCTCACCGGCGCCTGGGGATCGCCCGGGCGCTCAAGCTGAGGGCCCTCGAGTACGCCCACGCGCACGGATATCAGCGGGTCATCACCGGCAACCACGAGGCCAACCGGCCGATGCTCGCGCTCAACGAGGTGCTCGGCTTTCGGCCGTGGGCAGTCGATCTCGCCCTCAGCACGCCGTTTGCCCCTCAGGGCTGATCCCCCGAGGCCCGCCCGGCCTGTCGCTCAGTGACCCCGCCCGCGACAGCCTGAACGGCCTTGAGATCGTCCTCGGTATAGGCGTAGAGGCTCACCTCGATGGTTTCCGGAGCAGCGTTGAGCTCTTCGAGCATGACCTGGGCCACCTCCTTCACCGAAAGGCCGCCGACGCCGGTGCCCAGGAGGGGAAAAGCAATCCGGCGGAGGCCATGTTCCTCCGCCAGCCGGAGGGCGCTGCGGGTCGCTTCCCGAACCGTCTCTAAACTGGCTGGCCGCTCGCCCAAGACAGCAGCGTGGAGGACGTAGCGCACCGGCAAGGCACCTGCTCGGGTGAGGGCAGCTTCCCCCACGCGAATAGGGCCGTGGCGGTCGCATTCTTCCTGAATCGAAGGACCACCTTTAAGGCGGATCGCCCCGGCCACCCCGGAGCCCAGCTTGAGCCAGCTGTTGGCCGCATTGACGATCGCGTCGCCTTTAAACTCCGTGAGATCTCCCCGAACGATCCGAATCCGGGCCATGCCTTAAGGTATAACGCACATAGGGGTTGCGATCCGGTGGCCCATCCGAGATCCAGAGCTCCTTGGCCCTGAGGTCCATGATGACCGAGGTCACCGTCTGGTAGGGAAGACCCTCTTCCAGCTCCTCAGGGCTAGGGGAGCGGCAGATCGCGTAAGGAGCCCCTTTTCGATCGCTTAGAGCGCGCTGAAGGTCGCTCAGGGTCAGCTCCCCTTCCAGGAGGTGGGCGAGGCGCTGGTGCCGGTGGAGCGAGCGGGCAAGCTCCTCGAACCTGGAGCGCTCGGGGTTGGCCGAAGGTTCCAGGAAATGGTTCGCGTGGACGAAACACCTTTCATCCCAGCGAAAGGTCGCGAAGGGGGCTACCTCGAGATCGATCGCCCGATCTTCTTGGGCGATGAGGAAGTTGGCCGAACCGCTCCGCGGCATCGCCATTGCGTAGGCAAGGGCTTCCTCGAGGGAGCTCGCCTGCAGGGTCTGGTCCGTGCGGAGGTGGAAGGGCGGGCCCAACCGGCTCCAGTCGTCGTGGGCGGAGACCAAACCGTTGATGCACAGGCCGAGGCCGTGGGCGTTGAGACCGATCTTGCCCCCAAAGATCCCGGCCTCGGTAAAGCTGAGCACCTCCCCATCGGGCCCTTGGAGGTGGAGCACGGCTCCCTTGACCCCTGCGATCCAGTCCCAGTTCTGGCCGAGCCAGGATCCCTCGGGTCTCAAGCAGGCAAAGGCGGTGCAGCCCTCGTGAGCAAACTGATGGTAGAGGATCTCGTAGCGCACGTTGAGGGTGGCGAGGTCGAGGAGGGGCTGCTTCGAGCCTGCCGCCAGACCCTCAAGGCCTTGAACGTAGGTGGGGCTATAGCTTCGCAGTGCCCCGAGGTAGGCCTCCCCCCGCGCGCGAGCTTCGCGAGGCGAGAGACGGCCTTCACGCTCAAAGCGCTGGAAGTAGAGCTCGAGGTTGTGCGCGACGGCTTCAGCCAGAACCTGCCCATGGGTCCAGCCCTGCTCGTAGGCATCGCCCTGGAGGATCAGGTACGGCAGACTCATCCCAACCTCGCAAGAAGGAGTTGGGTCTTGGGGTGGAGGGGAATCCCGCGAGCGCGCAGGTACTCCGCTTTGGAGCGCAGCGCCTCCCGGTAAGCTCCCAGCAGATCACCCTTGAGCGCCCGCTCTGGAAGGCCTAAGTGGACCTCCCGCTCCGGCTCGTCGACATCGGCGACGATGAGCGCCATGCCCAAAAGCTTTCCCGGCTCGGTCCCCCAGACGTGATCCTCGATGGCTTCCAGGACCTCCAGATCGTCGACGCCCCAAGCTTCGGCCAGGCGGCGGGCAGCCCGCCCATGGAGGACCTGAGGATGCTGGGCCTCGTAGGGCTCCTCCGGCGGGGCCAACCGAAGGAGCTCCTCGGGAGGAAGCTCCTTGGCCGCATCGTGGAGGAGCCCGGCCAGATAGCCCCGCTTTCCCTCAATTCCCTGGGCCTCGGCGATGGCCTGGGTGAGCTCAGCGACCCTTAGGGCGTGGGCGAAGCGCGCGGGGCTAAGGAGGGCCTGGACGTTAGCTCTGAGCGCCTCGATAGAGCTGGTGGCGGACAAGGTAGGCCTCCACGGCAGGGGGAACCAGGTAGCGCACCGTCCGCCCCTGGCTGAGGCGAAGGCGGATCTCGGTGCTCGAGATCTGAAACCCAGGGATCTCCAGCAGGTGGGCTCGGTGGCGGAACGGAGGGGCCATCCGGGGAGGATACCCAGGCCGGGTCACTGCGACCAGAGTGGCCAGCTCAAAGAGCCGCTCGGCCTGATGCCAATGCGCAGCCTCGGCGAAGGCATCCGCTCCGGTGATGAAGAAGAGCTCGGCATTCGGCGCAAGCGCCCGCACCTGCTCGAGGGTCTCGACCGTATAGCTCGGCCCTGGGCGGTCGAGCTCGAGGCGGCTGGGCTGAAAGCGGGGATCCTCGACGGTGGCCAAGAGGACCATCTCGTAGCGCGCCTCCGCGGGCGCCTGGGGGGTCTTGTGCGGAGGGCGGGCCGAAGTGACGAAGATGACCTGGTCGAGCCCGAGCTGCTCGGCGCTCTCGGAAGCCGCGAGGAGATGGCCCAGGTGGATAGGGTCGAAGCTCCCGCCAAAGATGCCGAGCCGCATCTAGACCTCGGGGATGTACTCGAACTCTTCCTCGCCCAGGATCACGGTATCGCCAGCCCGCACCCCTCGGCGCTGCAGGAGCTCTTCTAAGCCGTAGCGGCGAAAGAGCTCGGCGAGATAGCCGCTCGCCTCCCTGAGATCCCCTTTGAGCCGCTGGATCTGGAGCTCCAGGGCTGGAGCGCGGACCCGGTAGACCCCCTGGGCGAGCTCTTCGAGCTCGAGGGAAGCCGCCGGAGCAGGTGGCGAAGCGGTGACGGCAGGGGCAAGCTGGACTCGGGGCAGCCTCATCCTCAGAGCCTCGATCAACGCCTCGAGACCATCCCGGTGAAGGGCCGAGATGGGTAAGGTCGGCTCTTCGGCGAGCTCCTGAAGTGCCTGGGCAAGGGCTTCGGGGCTGAGGAGGTCGACCTTGTTGAGGGCGACGAGGAAGGGGCGCCGGAGGAGGCTTGGGTCATAGGCCTGAAGCTCCTTGCGCAGGACCTCTAACGTCGCCCGCGGGGCCTCGGTGGCATCGAGGACGAAGAGGAGGAGACGGGTGCGGGCGATGTGGCGGAGAAACTGGAGGCCAAGCCCCCGCCCCTGGGCCGCCCCCTCGATGATGCCGGGCAGATCGGCCACGGTGATCGGAGGCTCGTCCTCGATTACCCCGAGCTGGGGAGCCAAGGTGGTGAAGGGGTAGGTGGCGATCCGGGGGCGGGCCCGGCTCATCGCGGCCAGGAGGCTACTCTTCCCCGCATTGGGATAGCCGACCAGCCCCACGTCGGCGATGAGCAAGAGCTCCAGGCGCAGCCGCTTGGCCTCGCCCGGAAGGCCCAGCTCGGCGAAGCGGGGGGCCTGCCGGGTCGGCGTCACAAAGGCGCGGTTTCCCCGACCCCCCTCGCCTCCACGGGCTACGAGCAGAGTCTGCCCCTCCTCGACGAGGTCAGCGAGGAGAGCGCCGCTCTCTGCCTCGAAGACCCGGGTCCCGCGAGGCACCTCGATGATGAGGTCGCGTCCCCGAGCGCCGTCTTTGGCCTTACCCTGGCCGTGGGCCCCATCCTCAGCCCGGTAGCGGCGCTGGGAGAGGATGGCGAGCGAATCGACCTGGGCAAGGGCACGAAGGAAGACCGAGCCCCCATCGCCCCCGTGACCCCCGTCCGGGCCGCCCTTGGGGATGTACTTCTCGCGCCAGAAGCTGATCGCCCCATCCCCCCCGCGCCCGGCCACCACCTCGATCTCCAGGAGGTCCCGGAAGGAGGAGGTCATGCCCTATTGGGACTCGGGCTCTACACTGACGTAGTGCCCCTTGCGCCCCTTATCCGAGAAGCGGACGATGCCATCGCGCAGAGCGAATAAGGTATAGTCGCGGCCAAGACCTACTCCGTCGCCCGGATGGTAACGGGTCCCCCGCTGGCGCACGAGCACCATCCCAACTTTGACCCGCTCTCCGCCGAACTTTTTAACCCCAAGGCGCTTTGACTGGGAGTCGCGCCCGTTGCGGCTTGAACCTAAACCTTTCTTGTGCGCCATCGCCGACCTCCTAGGCCTGGATCTCGCGGATCAAAAGCTCCGTGTAGGGCTGACGGTGTCCCTTGACCCTCCGGTACTGGACCTTCGCCTTGAACTTCGCCACCCGGACCTTGCGCCCCCGACCGTGGGCCACCACCTCGGCGATGACCCGGGCTCCAGGGACCGTCGGGGTACCCACCAAGACCCGGTCGGCCTCCACCAGAAGGGGCTCGAACTCAAGGCGAGCACCGACCTCAGCGGCAAGGCGCTCCACCTTGAGTCGGGTCCCCGGCTCTACCCGATACTGTTTCCCTCCGGTTCGGATAATTGCGAACATGATGCTCCTTGCGGGCCTAGGCCCACGCCGACTGTTGACTATATCATGAGGAAGATCGCTCAAGCAAGCGACGCCTCGACCTCCTGAGGAGATTCCATGCGTCTAGCCCTCGTGACCGACTCCACCTCAGACCTCTCGCAGGCCCAAGCAGAGGCCCTCAACATCGCGATCGTCCCCCTCTACGTCCACTTCCGGGGGACCACCTACCGGGACTGGATCGAGATCACCCCCCGCCAGATCTTCGAGGGGATGAGGATGGGAGCCGAGCCTCCCACCACGAGCCAGCCTTCTCCCGAAGACTTCGCCCAGGTCTACCGCCGCTTGCTCGCCGAGCACGACCACCTCCTCTCGATCCACCTCTCCTCCAAGCTCTCGGGCACCGTCCACTCCGCTCGGCTCGCAGCCCAGGAGTTTCCCGGCCGGGTCACCGTGATCGACTCGCAGGCAGCCTCCGCAGGGGTCGGCCTGATGGTCATGAGAGCCCGGGAGCTCGCCGAAGAAGGGCGAGACCTCGGGAGCATCCTCGCCGAGATCGAGCGGCTCAAACGGGATCACCTCGTCCGCTTCACGGTCGGCAGCCTCGAATTCCTCCAGCGGACCGGCCGGATCGGCCGGGCCCAGGCCCTGGTCGGAGGGCTTCTAGGGATCAAGCCGATCCTGACTCTTAACCAAGGAGAGGTCGATGTGGCGGGCCGGGTGCGCGGGGAGCAGCGGGCCGAAGAGGAGCTCCTCGAAGCTTTTCGGAAGTGGGCCCAAGGGCGCCACCGCATCCGCCTTCACCTGCTCTACAGCGCGGACCGCCACGCCCCCGACCGCCTCGAGGCGAGGCTGCGCCAGCTCGGGCTCCCCCTCGAAGCGATCGAAAGCAGCGAGATCGGCGCGGTGATCGCAACCCACGCCGGCCCCGGGACCTACGGCTACTATGCCTACAGCTGCTGAGCCTCGGCGAGCTGGCGCTGGGCTCGATAGCGAAGCGCTGCGGCGACAAAGCCCTGAAACGGCGGAGAGACCCGCATGGGGCGGCTGCGGAACTCGGGATGGGACTGCAGGCCCACGAAGAAGGGATGGCCAGGGAGCTCGATCGCCTCGACGAGATCCCGCCCTCGACCCTCGAGGCCGGGGGTGATGCCAGCGACCGCCAGGCCAGCTTGGACGAGGCGGGGGACGAACTCCGGATTGACCTCGTAGCGGTGGCGGTGACGTTCGTAGACGAGCTCGCGGCCATAGAGGTCGCGCAACGTCCCCGGAACCAGGCGCATGGGCCAGTCGCCCAGGCGCATCGTGCCTCCCAGGCCCTCCACTTCGAGCTGCTCAGGCATCAGGTCGATGACCGGATAGGGGGTATAGGGGTCGAACTCGGTGGAGTTGGCCCCCTCCAAACCGGCCACGTGGCGGGCGAACTCGATGACCGCCACCTGGAGCCCCAGGCAGATGCCCAGATAGGGGATCCGGTGCTCGCGGGCGTAGCGGGCCGCTCGGATCTTCCCCTCAATGCCCCGAATTCCGAAGCCGCCGGGGACCAGGATGCCATCGGCCTCTTGAAAGACCTGAGGGAGCTCGGCCTCCACCAGCGCCTCGGCATCCACCCACTGAACCTCAACCTCAACCCGGTTGCGGATCCCGGCGTGCCTCAAGGCTTCGAGGAGCGAGAGGTAAGCATCCGGCATCCGCACGTACTTGCCGGCAATCGCGATCCGCACCGAGCCCTCAGGGTGCTGGAGGCTCTCCACCGCCTCCTGCCAGAAGGAGAGGTTGGGGACCACCGGATCGAGGCCGAGCTTCTCTTCCACCGCCCGCCCAAGGCCTTGGGCTTCCAGGATGAGCGGCACCTCGTAGAGGAAGCGAACATCGGGGCTGGAGAAAACCTCCTGGGGGCGGAGGTTGGTGAAGAGGGCGACCTTGCGGCGCAGCTCTTCGGGGATCATCCGCTCGGAGCGGAGGACCAAAAGATCGGGTTGGATCCCCACTCCCCGCAACGTCGCTACCGAGTGCTGAGTAGGCTTGCTCTTGAACTCCTCGCTGTTCTTCAAGAAGGGCACCAGGGTGAGATGGAGATAGAGGGTGTGGTAGGGGGCCTCTTCGAAGCGAAACTGGCGAATGGCCTCCAGAAAGGGAAGGCTCTCGATATCGCCGACCGTCCCCCCGACCTCGACGACCACCACCTCGGCCTGCTGGGCTTCAGCGACCCGGCGGATCCGCTCCTTGATCTCATCGGTGATGTGAGGAATGACCTGGACGGTCTGGGAGAGGTACTCCCCCCGGCGCTCCTTCTGGATCACCGAGAGGTAGACCTGCCCGGTGGTGAGGTTGTTGCCCCGAGAGAGGTCGATGTCGAGAAAGCGCTCGTAGTGGCCAATATCGAGATCGGTCTCGGCCCCATCGGCGGTGACGAAGACCTCCCCGTGCTCATACGGGCGCATGGTCCCCGCATCGACGTTGACGTAGGGATCGATCTTGATCGCCGTCACCCGGTATCCCCTCGCCCGCAGCAGAGCTCCCAGGGAGGCGGTGAGAATTCCCTTGCCAAGGCCGCTCACGACCCCGCCCGTCACAAAGATATACCTCACAGCGACCTCCTTACGTCTCGAGGACCCTCTTTGTTCACGGGACTCTAGCATACCCCTCCCAGGAGTCGCCGTATAGTGGGGCATGCCCGACGACGTGATCCGAATTCCCATCCCCATCCCCTTTCCCATGGGCTACGTCAACTGCTACCTCCTCCTCGGCGAGGGAGCGGTCTTGGTCGACTGCGGCCTCGATACCCCCGAGGCGCGAGACGCCCTCGAGCGAGGGCTCGCCGAGCGAGGGCTGAAGGTCGGGGACCTCGACCGAATCATCCTCACCCACCATCATCCCGACCACTACGGCCTCGCGGGGCTCCTCGAAGCGGAGGGGCCTTCCATCTGGATGCTCGATGTCGAGCTCGAGCGGGGCCACCAGTTCTGGGTCAATCCGGAACAAGGCCTGGCCGAGAGCCGGGCCTTCTTTCTGCGCGGTGGGGTGAGCCCACAAGCAGTCGATGAGCTTTTGGAAGAGCTGAGGGTCAACCAGACCCGCGTCCACCCGCCCCGCCACCCCCAGGCTTTCCACGACGGGGAGGTCCTCGAGCTGGCCGGCAGGGCCTGGCGGGTCGTCTGGACTCCGGGACACGCCGACGGCCACGCCATGCTCTTTCGCGAGGAGGATGGCCTCCTCCTCGCCGGCGATCAGATCCTCGAGCGGATCAGCCCCAACATCAGCCTCTGGCCTTACTCGCGACCCAATCCCCTAGCTGACTTCCTCCACTCCCTTGAGGTCACCGCCAACCTCGAAGCCCGCCTGGCCCTTCCCGGCCACTACCAGCCCATCGCCCAGATCGCCCAGCGGGTCCAAGAGTTGAAGCAGCACCACGCCGAGCGCCTCGAACTCCTCTTCAGCTTCCTTGACCAGCCCCTCACCTGCTGGGAGGCCTCACTCAAGCTCTTCCCCGGCCCCCTCAACCCCGCCCAGCGGCGCTTCGCCTGGGCGGAGACGCTCGCCCACTTGGAATATCTGGTCGACCAGGGAACGCTCCTCCGCCTTGAAGGAGCGGTGATCCGCTACGCGCGGGCTTGAGGAAGGTCCAGCAGCCTTCCAAAGGGATCGCCAGAGAGCCCCATAGCCCGGCGATGGGATCTTCCACGACGGCAAGGCCCTCACGCAGCACGACCCACACCATCAGTAGCCAAACTCTTCTCTCAAGCGCTCGGCTAGGCGGCGCACCCGCTCTTCCCGCGAGGAGCGGGCGTAGCTATAGCCGCTCACGAAGGCTCGCTCCGCTTCTTGGGGACGGCCGAGCTGGCGCTGGAGCTGGGCCTGGCGGAGGAAGGCTAACGCCAGGAGGCCATCCCGCTCGCGATCTGGCCGAACTGCCTCCAAGAGCAAGGTCGCCTCCCGCAGGCGGGCGAGAGCCTCTTTGGGCTCGAGCTGCTGGGCTTCCTGAAGGAGCGCAGTGGCCTGGTCGAGGAGCGGCTCCACAGGCTTAGTATAGTGAGCCCATGGATCCTCTCGAGGCCTTCCAGACCCTCGACCTCAGAGTCGGCCGCATCCTCCGCGCTGAGCCCCACCCGAAGGCGCGCAAACCCGCCTACCAGCTCTGGATCGACCTCGGTCCCTTAGGCATCAAGACCTCCAGCGCCCAGATCCGCGATCTCTACGAGGTGGGTGACCTGGTGGGCAGCTTGGTGGTGGTCGCCGCGAACTTAGGAACCAAGATCATCGGGGGGTTCCCCTCGGAGGTCCTGGTCCTGGGGGTGAGCGACGGCCAAGGGCGGGTAGTCCTCCTCCGGCCAGAGCGGGAGGTCCCCCTCGGGGGGAGGGTCTATTGACGCGTCCGCCGGTTGGCTTTAATGAGGCTATGCGCGCGTGGCCTTGGGTGGTGGGCCTTGGCCTAGCTTTGGTCGAGGCAGCGCTCCTCTGGAGCCAACCTGACCCCGAGCCCCAAGGGCCTCCCCGCTGGACCAGCTACGACCTGGGGCCCTCCCACGACGCGGTCTTCCATCCGTTTCAGGGGCCGGCGGTGAGCTTCCGGGTCCTTCTCCCTGGCGGGGTGGTCGGGGGCGTCAGCGTGGTCGGCCATCGGATCTACGGATCGGGCCTCGACGGCAGCGTCTTTGCCCTCGCCTCGGGTAACGGCAAGCTCCTCTGGGTCCACAAACTTCCCAATGCGGTCTTCGATCCTCCCACCGTCCTCGGCGATCGGCTCTTCGTGGGGATCGGCAACGATGTCTTTCAGCGCATCGGGGGGCGCTACTGGATTCGCGGGACCCCTCCCAGCGGGATCTACGCGCTCAAGGCCTCCAACGGCCAGCTCCTCTGGAGCCACCCCACCCGCGGCAACGATAAGACGAGCCCCCTCTTCGACCCCCAGACCGGCTGGCTCTACGAGCCCGATGGCGACCACTGGCTCCGGGCCCTCCGCCCGGATGGACGCTTGGTCTGGAAAGTCAACGACGAAGGGCTCGACGACTTTAGCTTCCCCACCGAAGTGGGAGGAAGGCTCTACGTCAACACCGGCTCCGCCCTGCACCCCGCTCTGCGGGCCTTCTCAGCCCGCACCGGCAAGCTCCTCTGGAGCTATGCGAGCACCAATGCCGACAATACCCCCACCTATGGCGCTGGGCGTTTTCTCGTTGTGAACACCCTTCCCTTCCAACCTCAGCCCAAAGGGCCGAAGCTCCTGGCCGAGGTCTTCCAAGGGGTCGACCTCAACGGCCACCTCCGCTGGCGCTACATGACCCGGCCAGGGCCCTATCCTCCTGCTTTCCAGGCCCCCGCGGCCACCTACCGAGGGGGAGTCTTCTACATCACCTCGAGCGTCCGCCCCTATCTCTACGCCTTCCAGGCCCGCAGCGGCCGGCTCCTCTACAAGACCCGCCTCCCGGGTGTCGCCTACGACAACCCCACCGTGGCGGGCCCCTGGATCTTCGAGGCCACCCTCCAGGGAGAGCTCCTGGTCCTAAGGCGCAAGGATGGGAAGATCCTGAAGGAAGTGCCCTTGGGCGGGCAGGTCGGAGCAGGGGGCATGACCCTGATCGACAACACCCTCTACGTGGGCCTCATCGAGGGAACCCCAGCCACGATCGTCTCCGGAGGGGCTCCCAAGGGGGCTTTGGTCGCCCTCGCACTGCCCAAGCTCCTCGCCGGGCTTCCGGTACAATAGCCCCATGGTCGCCATCGATCTCAGCGGTCGCAAAGGGCTCATCATGGGGGTCACCAACGCCCGCAGCCTGGGCTGGGGCATCGCTCAACAACTTCACGCCGCGGGAGCGGAGCTCGCCTTTAGCTATCAAGGGGACCGGCTCCGAGACGAGATCGAGCGGCTCACCGAAGGGATGGCCGGCGTTCGCCTCTACCCCCTCGATGTGACCGACGAAGCGGCTCTCAAAGCGACGTTCCAGGACCTCGGCCAGGCCTGGGGCGGACTCGATTTCCTCGTCCACGCCATCGCCTTTGCTCCCCGAGCGGCCATGGAGGGAAGGCTCCTCGAGACCTCGCGGGAGGACTGGCGGATCGCCCTCGAGGTCTCGGCCTACTCCTTCTTGGCCGCGGTGCGCGAAGCTGAACCCCTGCTCAACGAGGGGGCTTCGATCGTGACTTTGACCTACTACGCCTCCGAGAAGGTGGTTCCCCGCTACAACGTCATGGCCCTGGCCAAGAGCGCCCTGGAGTCGACCGTCCGCTATCTCGCCTACGAGCTCGGACCCCGCCAGATCCGGGTCAACGCGATCAGCGCCGGCCCGATGAGGACGGTCGCGGCCCGGAGCATCCCGGGCTTCAGCCAGATGTACGAGCGCGCCGCCCGGGTGGCCCCCCTCAAGCGCCACGTCAAGCTGGAAGAGGTCGGGGCCTTGGGCCTCTTCCTCCTCTCTCCCCTCTCCAGCGGGATCACCGGGGAGACGATCTACGTCGACGCCGGCTACCACATCATGGCCATGGACCTGGAGCAGGGCGAGGGCTAAAGCGGGCGGAGGTCCTCGAGGAGGAGCCAGCCTACCTCGGTCGGCGTCGCCTCCAAGAGGGTGCCGAGGACCTGGCTGAGCTCAAAGACTAAGGGCCGAAGGGCAGCTGGCTCCTCTTCGGTCTTCACGAGCAGGGTCAGCTGGTAGAACTGCTGGGATGCCGTCGGGGTGCCGTCGTCAAAAAAGGCGAACGGGGGGGTGATGGGATCGAGCAAAAGGTAAGCGGGGCCCAGGCGAGCTGGGAGCTCGGGGCGAAACGGGGAGTCTTTAGGAGCCCAGAGATACCCCTGGAGGAGGCGGATCGCCTTCACGGCTCCTCCTGGTCGACCACGGCCCCCTGGCGCCAGTAGCGCCGAGGCAGGCGGGGCGAGAGGCGGACGGCCATCTCGTAGGCGATCGTCCCGGTGCGCGCAGCCCAGCCGCTCAAGCTGGTGAGCGGATCGAAATCGGCGCTCACGAGCTCAAAGGTGGCCTCCAAGCCGACCGGCTTCGAGATCCGCACCGTGATCTGATCCATCGAAACCCGGCCCACGATGGGGCAGAGCTCCCCTTCTGGCCCGCGGACCGCCCCCTGGTTGCCGAGCGCTCGCGGCAGGCCATCCGCATAGCCCGCTGGCAGGGTGGCGATCCACTCCTCGCGCTCTGGGCGGTAGGTCCCCCCATAGCCGATCGGCTCTCCCGGGCCCACCCGCTTGACCAAGGTGGGATGGGCGAGGAGGCGGGCGATGGGATGAAGCGAAGGGTGGGGAAAGAGGCCATAAAGCGCAAGGCCAACCCGCACCGCCCCGAAGCGGGCTTCAGGATAGAGCAAGCTGCCCGCGGAGTTGGCCAGGTGGTAGAGATAGCCTTCTTTCCAGGCCGAGCGGATCTCCTGGAAGCGGGCGATCTGGCTTCGCGTCTGGGCCTCATCCTCGTCCGCGCTGGCCAGATGGGAGTAGATCCCCTCGACCTTGAGGCGCTCGAGGCGGGCCAACGACTCCCGGAGCGCCGAGGCCTCTCGCCAGGGAAAGCCGACCCGATGCATGCCGGTGTCAAACTCCAGGTGGACGGGAGCCTGGAGCCCCAAAGCCCGAGCAGCAGCCTCGAGGGCCGTGGCGGCCTCCCAGGTCGAGAGGCTGGGAATGAGCCGGGCTTCGAGGACCTCACGGACCTGGGCAGGGTGGAGGCTCCCCAAAAGCAGGATGGGCCCCTCGATCCCTCCTCGGCGGAGGCGTTTGCCTTCCTCCACCGTCGCCACCGCCAAGGCCAAAACTCCCTGGCGAACTAGCTCGCGGGCGACGGGGAGCGCCCCATGGCCGTAGGCATTCGCCTTGACCACCCCGATGACCGGGACCTGAGCCGCTTCCCGAATCACCCGCAGGTTCTCGGCCAAGCGATCGAGATCGATCTCCAACCAGGCTGGCCTCACCGCTCGAGGAGCCCCACCTCGGCCAAAAACGCCCGAAGCTTGGCGATGGAAAAGCGGCTCATCGAGGCTGCCCGATCTCGATAGACGAGCGTCGGGACGCTTCGACGGCCCTGGTTCACTTCCAAGACCTTGCGCTCAGCCTCCGGATCTCGGTCGATGTCGATGTCCTCAAATGGAATACCTAAAGCCTGGAGCGCCTGGCGGGTGGCTGCGCAGTCCGAGCACCAAGATGTTCCGTAAACGACGAGCATGCCCCCTCCTGCCAGGAGTATAGCGAGGGGCTAGCGGCCACAAAGGAAGTCACCTCACCAGTGCCCCTGGCTTAGGCAGTCATCCCAAAGAGGACACTCCGCGCACTTCGGTTTGCGCGCCGTGCAGCGATAACGGCCAAAGAGGATGAGCGCATGGTGGACAAAGATCCACTTGGTCTTGGGAAAGAGGGCTTCCAGATCCCGACCGATGCGCTCGGGGCGCTTGGCCGAGGAGAGCCCCAGGCGGTGGGCAAGACGGGTGATATGCGTATCCACAGCGATCCCCGGGCGGCCAAAGGCAGCCCCCAGGACGACGGTGGCGGTCTTCCAGCCAACGCCGGGAAGGCTTTGCAGGGCTTCGAGATCTTGAGGCACCTCTCCCCCAAAGCGCTCGACGAGAAGGCGGCTCATGGCCACCAGATGGCGGGCTTTGGTGTGGTAAAGACCGATCCCCCGAATGTAGGGTTCTACCTCCGACGGCTCGGCCTGAGCCAGGCTCTGAGGATCGGGAAAGCGAGCGAAGAGCGCCGGAGTGGCTCGGTTGACTGAAGCATCGGTGGCCTGAGCGGAGAGCATGGTGGCCACCAACAGTTGAAAGGGATTTTGATGCTGAAGCTCGGTGCGCGCTTCTGGATACAACTGCTCCAAGACACGAAGAACCCGCCGCGCCTTGCAGTGGAGGAGATCAAAAGGAGTCGTCTGTGTCACGCGACCTGGAGCGGGAGACGGGACTTGAACCCGCGACCCCAACCTTGGCAAGGTTGTGCTCTACCAACTGAGCTACTCCCGCATCAAAACCCCCGCACCGCCCTACTCTCCCAAGACCCTGCGGTCTCAGTACCATCGGCGCAGGCGCGTTTCACTTCCGTGTTCGGAATGGGAACGGGTGGTTCCACGCCGCTTGGGGCACGGGGGTCTCTCCTGTTTGGACAAGATGGGGTGGCCAGAAGGGCAAAGAAGGTCAAGACCTCGGACGATTCGCACCCGTCAGCTTCACACCTTACGGCGCTTCCACTCCGGGCCGATTCACCTGCTCGTCTTGCAGGGTCCTTACCTGGTTGACCCAGTGGGAGGTCTCATCTTGGGACGGGCTTCCCGCTTAGATGCTTTCAGCGGTTCTCCCTTCCGCACATGGCGACCCGACATATGCCCCTGGAGGGACAGCCGGGAAACCAGAGGTGCGTCCACTCCGGTCCTCTCGTACTAGGAGCAGCCTCCCTCAAACCTCCTCCGCCCGTGGCGGATAGAGACCGAACTGTCTCACGACGTTCTGAACCCAGCTCGCGTGCCACTTTAATGGGCGAACAGCCCAACCCTTGGGACCTTCTTCAGCCCCAGGATGTGACGAGCCGACATCGAGGTGCCAAACCTCCCCGCCGCTATGGACGCTCGGGGGAGATCAGCCTGTTATCCCCGGGGTAACTTTTATCCGTTGATCGATGGCCCTTCCACACGGGACCACCGGTTCACTAGGCCCAGCTTTCGCTCCTGCTCGGCTCGCTTGCCTCGCAGTCAGGCTCCCTTCTACCCTTGCGCTCCACGGTGGGTTTCCGTCCCACCTGAGGGAACCTTTGGGCGCCTCCGTTACACTTTAGGAGGCGACCACCCCAGTCAAACTGCCCGCCAAACACGGTCCCCCTCGCGGGGTTAGGCATCCCGACGTCTCAGGGTGGTATTTCACGGACGCCTCCCCCCAGCCCGAAAGCCAGGGTTCACAGGCTCCCACCTATGCTACGCAGAGACGCCCGGAGGCCAATGTCAGGCTGCAGTAAAGCTCCACGGGGTCTTTTCGTCCTGCCACGGGTTGGCCGCATCTTCACAGCCAGTTCAATTTCACCGAGTCCCTCGCTGAGACAGCGCTCCGGTCGTTACGCTTTTCGTGCAGGTCGGAACTTACCCGACAAGGAATTTCGCTACCTTAGGACCGTTATAGTTACGGCCGCCGTTCACTGGGGCTTCGGTTCGGAGCTTGCACCCCTCCCCTTGACCTTCCAGCACCGGGCAAGCGTCGCTCCGTATACCTCCACTTTCGTGTTCGCACAGAGCTGTGTTTTTGGTAAACAGTCGCCAGAGCCTCTTCACTGCGGCCCGCTCGCGCGGGCACCCCTTCTCCCGAAGTTACGGGGCGAGTTTGCAAAGTTCCTTAGCGAGGGTGCTCTCGATCGCCTTGGTGGAGTTCCACCCACCCACCGGTGTCGGTTTCCGGTACGGGCACACGACGGTTGGAGCTTAGAGGCTTTTCTCGGCTCCCTGGCATAGGCCGGTTGTCACCTGACGGCTTCCCCGGTTGGACAGGGGTTCGTGGGCGAGGGATTTGCCTCTCACCCCCCCTGCGTCCCGGCCGGGCTCATCCATGGCTCCGGTCGGCCGAGCCTAGAGCGTCCCCCCTTCGCACCGCCGTGTGGGGCTGGAATGTTGACCAGCTGTCCATTCGGCTTCGCCATTCGGCTATACCTTAGGTCCCGCCTGACCCTACGCTGACGACCATGGCGCAGGAACCCTTGGGTTTACGGCGATGGGGATTCTCACCCCATTTTGGCGTTACTCATGCCGGCATTCGCACTTCCCTTACCTCCAGTGGCCCTCGCGGTCCACCTTCACAGGCATCGGGAACGCTCCCCTACCCCCCCTTGCGGGGGCCGCGATTTCGGCGCTGGGCTTGAGCCCCGATCATTTTCGGCGCAGGACCACTCGACCAGTGAGCTGTTACGCACTCGTTCTAGGATGGCTGCTTCTAAGCCAACCTCCTGGCTGTCTGTGCGGTCCCACATCCTTTCCCACTCAGCCCAGACTTGGGGGCCTTAATCGGCGATCTCCGTTGTTCCGGCGCTCGGACACGGATGTTAGCACTCGTGCCCTCACTCCCGGGCTCCACTCGGACCCCTTCGGAGTTTGACAGGGTTTGGTAGGCTGGTGGGCCCCCTAGCCCAATCAGCGCTCTACGGGATCCGATCAGCACCCGAGGCTGACCCTAAAGTCATTTCGGGGAGAACCAGCTATCTCCTGGATCGGTTAGCTTTTCACTCCTAGACCCAGCTCATCCGGAGGATTTGCATCTCCCGTCGGTTCGGCCCTCCACCGGGTGTCACCCCGGCTTCAGCCTGGCCAGGCCTAGCTCTCCAGGTTTCGGGTCCACGGCGGACTACTCACGCCCTCTTCGGACTCGCTTTCGCTACGCCTCCGGCTTCAAGCCTTAAGCTTGCAGCCCACCGTGAGTCGCCGGCTCATGCTTCAATAGGCACACCGCAACGCAGCACGAGGCGTACGCGCCGCGATTGCCTGTAAGCGCACGGTTTCAGGTTCTCTTTCACTCCCCTCCCGGGGTTCTTTTCACCATTCCCTCACGGTACTCGTCCGCTATCGGTCACCCGATGTATTTAGCCTTAGGCGGTGGTCCGCCCAGATTCACCCAGAACTCCACGAATTCCAGGCTACTCGGGAGCCCGCGCCGATCCTCACACCTTCGCCTACGGGACTCTCACCCTCTGTGGTCGGCCGTTCCAGAACCGCTCGACTCAGCGTGAGGCTTCGGCATGGTGCGGGTCCCACGACCCCAGCGTGCACGCACGCCGGTTTAGGCTCTTCCCAGTTCGCTCGCCACTACTAAGGGAATCGATGACTCTTTCTTCTCCTGCGGGTACTAAGATGTTTCAGTTCCCCGCGTACCCCTCGCCCAGATGGGCGATGACCGCTGTTCCCAACGGCCGGGTTTCCCCATTCGGAGATCCTGGGATCACAGCTTGTTTGCCAGCTCCCCCAGGCTTATCGCAGGCAACCACGTCCTTCATCGGCTCGGGTGCCAGGGCATCCACCGTGCGCCCTTGGTATCTTGACCTCTGTTGGCCACCCCATTTGTCAAAGAACCTGCTTCCCCAATCGGGGACGCAACAAACAGGCTAGCAAGGGGGGAGGGGGGATGTCAAGGGGGGAAGACCACTTCGACCCTTCAGGCAAGGCGGGGTCAAGCGAATTGAGGCTTGACCATCTCGCCGGGCCGCCGCTTACGGCCTTACAAGGGTCTCATCCGGCGTGACGACCAAGTTGAGATAACGCTCCGGTGTAACGGGAAGCTGGGGAAAGACCATCAAGGGATGGGCCAGCGTGGCCCAGGGGGCCGCTACCTCAAGGGAAGGAGGCGGAAAGCCATAACCCTTCCCAAGCCAACCAAGCCGTTCGTCTACGGCGACACAGCCGATGACAACCAAGTCAATAACCACCTCTTCAAGGCGAATAGGTGTGCCGAGTTGGCGAACCTCCCGAATCCGTTGAAGACGTCTAGGGTGCACACCTTCCACCTTCAGGTAGACATGGCTACGATCGGGGTGAGGCAAGATGAGGGTCTTGCCCGCAGCAAGGGCTTGCCGACGCAAAGATTTGAGAACCTGATCGGGGCCGACCAAAAGAGTCCGGGCCACTCGATACTGCTCTAAGCCCAAGAGCCGGGCTGTCGCTTGTTCGACTCCCACGAAGTTGGGGTGGTGGCCGTGAGGGGGAGTGGGGTAAGCAGCTACCCGATGAAGCAACAAGCGATTCCAAACGTCCTCGCGCAGCTGACCTGGAGTGATCGAGCCGAGAGGAGGCACAGCAATCGCTTACACTCTAAGCCCAGGGCCGAGCAATTCGTACACCAAAAAAGCTTCTTCCAAAGCGGTTTCCTTGAGGCGATCGTAGCGCCCGCTGCTCCCTCCGTGCCCCGCCCCAAAGTGGATCTTAAAGAGGATGGGGTGAGGGCCTCTCTGGATCTCCCTGAGTCGAGCTACCCACTTAGCTGGCTCCCAGTAACCCACCCGTGGGTCATTGAGACCAGTCTCCACCCAAAGGGCAGGAAAAGCTCCTCGATCCTCTACATTATCGTAGGGGCTGTAACTCCTCATATAGGCGTAAGCCTCTGGATCCTCGGGATTACCCCACTCATCCCATTCCAGTGTCGTTAGGGGAATCGTGGGGTCCTCCATCGTGGTCATGACATCCACAAAGGGAACGCCGGCGATGGCAACTCGGAAGAGGTCGGGGCGAAGGTTAAGGACCGCCCCAATGAGCAGACCCCCCGCGCTTCGACCCACCGCGGCCAGGCGATCAGGCTGGGTATATCCCCGCTCGATGAGATACTCCGCGGCTGCGATGAAGTCATAGAATGTATTCTTTTTTTGCAAGAGTTTTCCTGCTTCATACCAACTCCGCCCAAGCTCTCCTCCTCCCCGTACGTGAGCTAGGGCATAGACAATGCCCCGATCCAGCAAAGGAAGCCGGCTGGGATCAAAACGGGGCTCGATGCTAAAGCCATAAGCCCCGTATCCATAGAGCACCAAGGGTGCAGGTCCTCGTTCGAGAGCCCCCTTCCGGTAGACAATCGAGAGAGGAATCATCACCCCATCTGGAGCCTGAGCCCAGAGACGTTCTTGGTGGTACTCAGAAGCTTGATAGCCAGGTACGTCCTCCTCTTTGAGCTTTTCTTTCGAGCCATCAAGATGAAGGGCGTACACCGTTGTGGGGGTGAGCAGCGAGGTGTATTCGAATAAGAGCTCTGAGCTCGCCGGGTCTGGATTATCCTTGACCCGCAAAGCGTAGAGAGGCTCAGACCACCTCACCTCTTCCAAAACCCCTTTCCGCCACAACCAAAGCTGGCTGAGACCCCGAGCTCGCCCCTCAAGAACCAAACCATCACCAAAAGGATGGATCCTCTGCAAATAACGCTCTGGATCGTAGGGGAGAAGCTCATGGGCCCGCTGGGGCTCACCAAGAGGAGCGGCCATGAGTTTGAAATTGGGAGCTTCTCGGTTGGTCAGAAAAACCCAGTCATCACCAAGGTGCTCAACGAAGTATTTGACTCCCCGTTCTCTCTTCGCGAAGAGCCGAAGTTCACCCAAGGGATGTTGGCGCTCCAAGAAACGGACTTCGTCGGTCAGGGTGCTGCGGGCCACAAGAAGAAGAAAACGCCCGCTGCGGGAACGGCTTAAGCCCAGCGTGAACGTGGAATCCTCCTCTTCATAGAGGAGGGTGGGGGCAGTCTTGAGGTCCCACCGCCAAAGCCGGTAGGGCCTCTGCGTCTCATCCAGGGTCAGAAAGAAGAGAAAATATCCTGTGGCACCCCACTCTAGGCTAGCTTGGTGGAGGTTGTCGGGGCCCTCCAAAAGTTGATCGAGGGCGAGATCGAGGATCCGAAGTCGATAACGATCCGACCCGTCTCTGTTCTCGAGGTAGGCAAGCCGACGGTGGTCGGGATCGGGGACAATCCTCGAAACCGAGAGAAAGCCCTCGGGGGCAAGGGTGTTGAGATCGAGCAGAACCTCTTCCGGAGCTGCAGCGAGCTCGCTCCGCGAATTGGCTCGCTTACGACAGAAGATTCGATACTGAAGGCCTTCTTCAATCTTCGTATAGTAAAAGTAAGGACCATTCTGGACGGGAACCTCTTGATCGGTCAGGTTCAGGTGACTCAGGAGTTCCTGAAAGATCGTTTCCTGGAGCGGCCTGAGAGGTTCGGTCATCGCCTCAAAGTAGGCCTGCTCGACCTCAAGATAGCGAAGGACCTCAGGGTCCTCTCGGTGTTTGAGCCAAAAGTAAGGATCGCTGCGCCGATCGCCGTGATGCTCGTGAACATGGGGCCGAAGGGGGGCACGAGGGGGTTGCATAGGTCTCCTCTTCCGGGCTATAACTTGGGCCCAACGATCCAAACATAGGCCAGGAGCAAGGTGAGCAGGGTAAGCGGAAGCCCAAAGCGAAGGTGTTCGAGGAACCGCAGTTGACCACCCTCTTTGCGCGCCGCCTCAGCGACGATGAGATTGGCGACCGAGCCCAAGAGAGTCAGGTTGCCGGCTAGCGTCGAAGCAGCGGCGAGCAGAAACCAATCCGCTGTAGCTCCAGAGGGGATGAGGTGGTGAAGGAGCAAGACGGCGGGCACATTGGAGATCAAATTGGAAAGAAGCGCGGTGACCCACAAGAGCCCCGAGGCGGAATGAGCGAGAGGGGCAAACGGGGTGAGCAGATGTAACCGGGCCACTGCCTCGGTCACCATGAAAAGACCGGAGAACATCGCAAGCAGTTCCCAATCCACCCTCAAGAAGAAGCGCTCAGAGCGAACCCGACGGGTCAACAAGGAGAGTCCAGCAGCAATGAGAGCTCCCTGGGCTAAGGGATAACCTAAGGCAAACGCGATGAGAAGGCCGAGAGCGATCAGCATCCCTTTGTAGAGAAGAGGCCGGTGGAGGCGGTAAGCAAAGCGAGGGATCCGAGCAAAGGGAGTCCGAGAACGCACGGCGGGATAGAGTGCGTAGAGCAAGGCGATCTGAATGAGCAGCCCACCCAGGGCCACAGGGCCGAGGGCCTGGACAAAGCTCAGATAAGAGATCCCTGAGTAAGAACCCACGAGGATGTTCTGCGGATTCCCGGTCAGCGTCGCAGTAGAACCTAGGTTGCAAGCCCCAGCGAGAGCGAGGAGATAAGGAGTCATCGGCAACTCGAGCGCTTGAGTCAGGTTGATCACTAAGGGGGTCAGGAGAATGGCGGTCGTATCGTTGAGGAACAAGGCGGAGAGCAATCCCGCTCCTAGGGTGATCCAAACCAAGAGGCCTAAGGGAGTCCGCACCAAGCGAAGCAAGCCCTCAGTCACCCATTGAAAAAACCCCGCATAGGAGAGGTGGGCATTGAGGATCATGATCCCGAAAAGGAAGACCAAGGTATTGGGATCCAAGGCCTTCCAAGCGCTTGGGAGATTGAGAATCCCAAGGGCAATAAGCAGCGCAGCTCCAGTCAGGGCGATGGCAGCTCGATTCATTCGGAGCCCCGGGAGCCCACCAAAGCCAAGACCGAGATAGGTCAGGAGAAGGACGATATAGGCAACGATCATCGGCTCGACTCTCGGAGTTGCTGTACGGTGTAGAAAATCCGTTGCAAAAGCTCGCTCTTGGGGGGCTCCTCCAAGAAGCCTTGGACGGGGACCTGAGCGAGGAGAATATAGGTGTTCAAGGTCATCTCTTGGATCAGGACGGTAGGGGTAGCTCCCGGATAGAGCCACGGACTTTGACTCAAAGCTGCTTCGACTGCAGGGAGGACGTGACGGGGATCGAGGGTTTTCTCGACTTCGTACTTGATCCGTACGACAATGTGCTCTGAGCGCGAGTGATTGACGATCAGGGCTTGCATGAAAATTCCTGAGGGAAGTTTGAAGAAGCGATGTTCATCGGTCAGAAGGCTCACATAGAGGAAACTGACATCCTGGACAACGCCAGTATAGCCAGGAAGGACGAGGTCGCTTGAGTAAAACTTCGGGGGGTAGGCAGGAGCTAGCTGGCCAAATTGCCAGGTCACCAGAGTGATCCGATCGCCCACCTCCACAGGACGAGCAAAGACAATCAGGATTCCGGCCAAAAGATTGCTGAAGACAGTTTGGGAGACTAGACCAAGAAGGAGTCCAGCAAAGGCTCCACCGACCAGAAGGCTCGCGACGTTGACCTTGAGAATGCTAAACACAGCGAAGGCAAGGGCTAGGTAAGCGAGCAGCTGGAACAAAAAGCGGATCGTGGTGATGTGGTTAGGGCCTAGATTGGGTTCAAGATAGCGGGGTAGGAGCCGCGCCACCCGAGCGATCAACCAAAGACCGGCCAGCAGCGTGACAAGAGCCACCACCAAAGAGGTGTGAGGAACCCTGAGCTCACTCAAACCTAGGTTGAGGCCATAGAGGAGGAGAATGAGGATGCCGAGCAGGATCAACTGATTGAACAGAAGGCGATGCCAACCCTGACGCACGAAAACCTCCTGCTTTACCTTAAGCCCTCCTGTAGACTCTGGATATGTATCGCAGCGTAGGTCAAAGCGGCCTCTGGGTCTTTCCCTTAGCTCTAGGCACCATGCAGTTTGGTTGGAGTACGGATGAAGCCTCCGCCTTTGAGATCCTCGACGCTTTCCTTGAAGCGGGGGGCAACCTGATCGACACGGCAGATATCTACAGCACCTGGGCCCCTGGCAACCCCGGGGGAGTCGCCGAGGAGATCCTCGGCCGCTGGCTACGCTCGAGGGACCTACCCCGCGAGCGTGTCGTGCTTGCCACGAAAGTCCAAGGTCCCATGGGAGAAGGAGGGCGAGAGGGGAGAACCCATCCCCTCCAGCGGGAAGGCCTCTCCCGGCGATGGATCCTCAAAGCTTGCGAGGACTCCCTACGCCGCCTTGGCGTCGAGTACATCGATCTTTATCAAATTCACTGGGTAGACCCTCAAACCCCCATCGAGGAGACGCTCTCAGCGCTGAACGACTTGGTCCGCCGAGGGTATGTCCGCTATCTAGGGGTCTCCAATTTCTCAGCATGGCGCCTGATGCAAGCGCTCTGGGTTGCCGATCGGAAAGGCTTCGAGCGTCCGATCTCCCTCCAACCCGAGTACAGCTTGGTCCAGCCTACTCGAGCTGACTTTGAGCGAGAACTCGCCCGGGTCTGCAGCCACTATGGAATCGGCGTCCTCCCCTACAGCCCCCTCGCGGGAGGTTTCCTCACCGGAAAGTATCGTCCAGGAGCTCCCCTACCCGAAAGCGTGCGGGCTAGGGGCATCGAGCGGAGCCGCTTCAGCGAGCAGAACTGGGCGATCCTTGCCAAAGCCCTCGAGATTGCTGAGGCGCGAGGTGTTCCTCCGGCCCAAATCGCCCTTGCCTGGCTCTTAGCTAAACCCTGGGTCAGCGCTCCGATTGTGGGGGCTAACCATGTAAGGCAACTCAAAGAGCTGTTGCCCGCCGCTCAGCTCAGCTTGAGCCCCGAAGAGGTTCAGGCTCTCGATGAGGTCTCGGACTGGCCTCACTCCCGTACGGAGCGCGAAGTGTAGTGATCAAGCTCGCCACCAACGCACCAGCTAGCTGGCCCCCCGTCCTCCTCGAACGGCCCCCTCGGGAGGACGAGCCTTCACTCTTTTTTGCAGCTGCTGTCGAAACCGCCTTTCGAGAGGGTCCAGTTCAGGTCCTCGAAGCGGGAGTGATCCGCCTGGTCTACGGGGGGCTCCTCGAGGTCCCTCTACGGGTACGCGACCTCACAGGAGAGTATGACCTCTTCTTCTACCCTCGTGCAGACGCACGAGCTGCTGCTCACTATAGGGCCTTGCTCAAGTTAGCTGGTTATTCTCAAAGACTGCGCCCTATCTTCTATTCGGTCGCCGATCTCCTGAGTCTCCCCCCTGGCCCCCCAGAGGTCGTCGTCCGGCGAGACAGCCTTTCGGTACGAGCCTCCCTTACCCCTCCTGGGGGAGACTACGCCATGTGGTGGGCCGAAGAGGGGGAAGGCTCTTTTCTTCTAAGCCCCACATTTACTCTGTACAACAGAATTTACCGGGAACTTGCCGGGCTCGAGGCCTGGGCCTTTGGGACATTACTCCAAGAGGTCGGCATGGCTCGGGATCCTAGGGAGTTTCTTGAACTTGCCGGGCGGGAGGTCGAGATCCCCCTCGAAGGTCCCGAGGGCATTCCGCTCATCGCCTCGTATACTCCTCGTCGGGGGATTCGTTTCCACTTCCATATTCGGAGAACCCCCCTCGAATACCGAGTCCTCTTCCTCGATCTCTTCCTTCACTGGGTCAAGCTCAAGAAGCGTCGGTCCCCCGAACCGCTCGATGCCGCTCCCACGAGCCCCCCTTTAGAATGGTGGAAAGAGCTAGAAAGCCGTATCCAAGCTGAAGAGGAGCCTGTCGAGATGGTGGGAGCCATCCATCGCTGAGTCGCTTTTAGTTAAAGTTGGCGAGGTTCGCCGAGATCAAATAGGTGCAGTTGGCGGTCGATTCGGTCTGGAGCACCAGAGTCAAGGTGCCCTGGGGGTCAATGGGCGCTTTGGAGAGATCAAAGGTGTAGAGCATGGTGCCCTCCCAGCGACCGCTGGGGCCTTTCTTCCAATCCTCGAGGTAAGCGATCTTGATGGGGTGGAGGAATTGACCTTTCTGGACCATGATCCCTACGTTGTAGGCTGCGCGCTGAAATTCGTGAGCAAGGCCGTGGATCTCCACGTAAACTTGGAGCTCCCCATCGGGGAACATCTTCTTCGCTTCAGCCAGGGCCTGTGTTCCACTGATTACCTGAAAGGCGTTGCGGGCCTGAGCGGCCACCAAAGCAACCGCATTGGCCTGGCCGGCTAGGGTGATCTCCACCGGGCGGCTCCCATACTTAGCATAGTCGGTAGGATCCTGGAGCCAAGGATCGAGGCAAGTCTTTGGAGTTCCGTAAAGAAGCCCCACCTGGGTTCCGGAAGGAAAAGCTCCATCGGTGACCTGGAGGCTGATCTGCAGAAGGGTAGGAATGGGGTTGATCCGGCTATAGACGCTATCGACAACCTCCTGAGCCAGCTTGGGGGTCACCGAAGGCGCCCAAGCAAGGGTAGGGACAGCCAAGAGCAAGGGAAGGAGACGAGCAAGCTTCATCGAGCACCTCTAGTAGAGAAAGATCACTTGACAAAACAAACCTGCGGCCTGAATGGCTTGGGCCGCAGCCTGGCTCACGACCGCATAGTCGTGGAAGATCGAGTGGGGAGCAAAAGGAGGGGGAACAGTCTTGAGCGCCTCGAAACGAAGCACTTTGGTGTAACGCTTAAGGTGAATTTGGCTAGGATCCTCAAACCAAAGGGCAATCCCGGTATTGATGACCAAGCTCGTTGCGACCCCACGAACAGCCTGCTGATTTGGCCAGACCTTCCGGCCTTCGGGATCGAGAATCGCTGGAGAAGGGGAGGGACTGATCGGGGGATTGAGATGGCGGGTATCCACGATGATCGCGCACCTAGGAAGGCCTTGGTTGGCTGCTGTAGGCGCTTGGGCTAGAACACCTTGTGCAGCAGAGATCGAAGTACCCGAAGCCTGGGGCGCTCCTCCAGGGACGGCCTGGAGCGAAGGAGCGGAGTTTTGAGGGGGAACCGCAGCAGCTTGCAGAGCACTTGAGGTAGGCGCCGTAGACGAGGTAGAGGGGGTTAGGTCGGGCTTCGAGGAGGAGGGGGCGGAAGAGGAAGCCGGAGCCAAAGAGGTACCCCCAACGAAGGGGGTGGCATTGACCGACGACAGCGAGGAGCCGCTCGCTTGAGGAAGCCCTCCTGCCGCAGATCCCAGGTTCGGAGTAGGATTCTGAGGCATCGAGCCACCTGCACTCAAGGTGGTGGCGGAGGGTAGGGGAAGCTGACCGGGAGCCACACCTGGACTGGAGGTCCCTCGGAAGGGAGAACTTGCTTCAGGGCTCATGGCGGTTCCGGCTACCGTAGGTGGACCACTGGCGGCAGCCTGGAGCGAGGGGCCTTGGCGCAAAGGGGCGGCGTTCAGGCCTTGCACAGAGGTCTGCGGTAAGGTCGGGAGGCCACCCGACGCCGACTGAAGCGCGGCTTGCCGGGGAGCCGGACTGCCGCGAGCAGCTTCAAGAGGCAGATGGGTTGCGAGTGGAAGGCTGTGTTGAGCTCTAGTGAGCTTTGGAGAAGACTGAGGAAGGCGTAAAGGGGCTTGAGCCGCTGCCGTTGAAAGGTGGGCAGGCTTTGAGGGGGAAAGTCGGCGGGGTTGAGTGGGGTTTTGTGGCGGCAATTGCTTAAATGGCCTAAGTGGCTGGGCCGTCGAGGGTGGCGGCACCGTGAGGAGGATGCGCAAGGGCGGGGGACTCGGAGGCTGCCGAAGAACGAACAGAAGCGCTAGGAGGATGAGCGCATGGAGGCTCACGCTGAGGCCTAAGGCCCGTCGACGCTCCTTATTGGACCGTGGCGAGAGCAATCTGCCTTCCTCCCGCTGCGCGAATGCGGCTCATGACAGCCACCACCGCGCCATAGGCAACTCTCCGATCGGCTCTGAGCAGGACCTCCCCACTATCCCGCTCAAGCAAGGGGTGGAGGACGGATTCCAGCTGAGCTAGGGAAATTAGGCGACCGTTCACGGCAAGGGTCCCAGAGCGACTCAACGTCACGGTGACAGGTTGGGGCGAGCGAATCGCTTGAGCTTGAGCCTGAGGAAGCTCGACCTTAAGGCGCTGCTCAGCCCCGATCAAGCTAGAGGCCAACATGAAGAAGATGACCAATACCAAGACCACATCCACCATGGGAGCAAAGTCAAAACGACCGCTATCAGCCTCGGTGGGTTGACGGTAGCGACTGCGAGGTCTCATGAGGTAGGTTCCTGCCAGGCCTCTTCCGGCTCATAAGGTGGAATCGGAGCCCCGCTAAGGCGCCCTTGGTGGCGCAGTTCAGCTTCGGTGATCCAAGCCGGTAAAGCCTCCCGGATTCGGTCGACCTGCAGCAGGATTGCCTCGGCCCGATTCCTGAGGTAGTTCCGCATTAGGTAAGCCGCGATAGCGACGATGAGGCCGGTCGCCGTATTGATGAGCGCTTCGCTGATCCCAGCAGCCAGCTGATGGGCCCCAGGGGCAGCGCTACGGGAAAAGACTTCAAACGCCTGGATCATCCCGAGCACAGTACCCAAGAGACCCAGCATCGGAGCCACCTGAGCTACAGTGGCCAAGTTGTTCAGTCCCTGCATCAAACGAGCCTCTTCGATAACAGCCGCTTCATTCATCGCGGCTACCACCGACTCACGTCCAGTGGGCACCCGATCGAGTCCAGCGCGGATGACGTTGGCAACTGGATGCTTCTGTTGGGCCAGCCGCTGAGCACCTGAGAGGTTATGCTGCATGAGCGCCGCATGAACGCGGGTAAGGAGTAACGTGGGATCCTGGCCAAGCCGATTGAGGATCTGGAGCTTCAACAAGAAAAGGTAAAGAACGTAGACCGAGAGCACCAGGAGGACCCAAAAGACTGGACCCGCATCCCTCAGCATCTGCGCGAAGGACATACCCCTATCGTGGGTGGAGGCGAGATGACAAAGATGAAGCCAAGCTCATGGAGTGGTCAAGGGGTAAAGGGCCAGACCATCGACGAGTCGTCGAGGACGGGAGCCCAGCAGCGGGGAGCGAAGATGGCCTTCCACCCAGAGCTGGGACGAAAAACCGGAATCCATCCGAATGGCTCCCCAGATCCCGAGTTCAAGCAGGCCTTGAGCCAATCGGGAGGGTGTGCTCGGACCGGAAACCAGCAGCCAGAGCTCTCCCGATCGAGTCCAAGCTACTGCAGACTGAGGGGTGATCGCGGTGAGCACCCTGGGATCGCGGAAGGGCTCAGCGGAGGGATCAAAGGCGTAGCGCCCGCCTTGAATCAGGAGGGGTCCAGCTTCGAGCATCTCGTTAAGGGAAGGCTCAAGGGAAGTATAGAGGTGAAGGATGGACCCCGGAAGAGCCGGAGGAGGGGTCCCGGGAGGGTAGCTGAGGGCCCACTCCCCGGGAAGCAAGAAGTAGGGACCCTGTGTCTCAGCAAGGACTCGATCCCCTTGCACAACGAGCAAAGGCTGACCCGGAAAACCAGCAGGCCCAGGAAGAGTCAAAGCAGTTAGGCGAGCTTTCCACAAGTTGATCCCCACCGGAAAACGAGTATGGTCTTGCGTCTCAACATAGGTCTTGAATTTGGGAAAACCGGCAAAGATCTCCTCCCCTTGCCACATCAAAGCGCTTCGACCGTAGGGAAAATTGAGGGGGACCCCGTGTTTGACCCAAAGACCGATCGGCGTATCGGTGGCCGGATCAAAGTATCCCCCGTTGAGGATAGCTAAGGCCTGGGGGGCCAACTGGGGAAGGAGGGCGCGCTGACCCGGGTGACCAGCCAGGGTCAGCCGCCAGCTCCTAGGCTCTGCCCGCACGGCGTAGAGGGTGAGGGGCTCGGGAGCGTAGACGGTCACCTCTTCATAGAAGATGCCCGGGGCAAGGGTCTCCTCCTTGGGGGGATAAGGGCCAAAGATCTGGAGAGACCAACCTCTGGAGCTCACGAAGCTTTTGTAACCAAATGTCTCCGGGGGAGCCTTAAAGCGGAGCGTGGTTCCCTGAGGGCCAAGAAAGACCTGCAGCGCAAGACCCTCAGGCAGGGAGAGGTGGTCGAGGCCGATGAGAGATCGAGGCACATGTAGGGTGAGCTGATGCAGGAAGCCAAACCCAGAAGGGCCCCGCCAGTTGGGGATGGTGAGGACAAACGTCTGACTTCGCTTAGATCGCACGCCGTGAAATTGGGAGAAGTCTTCCACGGTCACCGGAGCTATCGGCGCTTGAATCAACCTCGCCGCTTGAAGCATCTCCACGGGGAGTTCTTGACCGCGGGGTGGAGGTAGGTTGGCGGGAAGGGGGGGAAGCCAACCAAGGCCAGGAAGATAGGCCAAGTCCACCTGAGGACCTTGGACCACAATTGCTCCAGCTTCTTCGCGCAGCTGAAGGCCGAGCTCAGAGGCGGGAAGGTAGGTTTGGGCGCTTGCTGCCGCCAAGACAAAGCACAACGCTACGAGCCTCCGCATACCACTCTCCATCTCAGCTCTGACCTTTAGGGCTCTAACCCTCGTCGAGCCCTCACTTAGGGTGCGCTCCTCATCAGTCTAGGCTCGCACGACGTTAGCCTAAGGTGCGAGCATCCCGGCTTCAACCCACAAGGTGTGAGAGTGTTTCCTTTAGATGCTTGAACGCTTGCAGCCCCAGGTAGAACACCTTGAGCCCCTCTCCGTGCCCAGAGACCTTTGGCGGACATCAAACCGCGCTCCTCAGTTTAGATCAGCCCTTGACGCAACGCTTTGATGGCTGCCTCGGTGCGGTCCGAAGCAGCGAGCTTCTCGAGGAGGTTCTCCACGTGAGTCTTGACCGTACTTGGACTAAGACCTAGGATCTGAGCGATTTCCTTATTCGAGCGGCCTTCAGCAATCCCCCTTAAAATCTCCCGCTCCCGCTCAGTGAGATGGGAGGCCGGAGGTGGGGGCATCTTTTGGAAGATCATCCGAGCGATAGGGGGATCCAGGTATGTCGAGCCCTTCGCCGCAGCGCGAATGGCGAGCAGGAGGCTTTCTGGCTCGCCAGTCTTGAGACAGTAGGCCTCCGCCCCCGAAGCGAGAATCGCCCGGACCTGCTCCTCCAAAGCGTGAACGGTGAGCACCACCACGCGGACCTCAGGAAAGCGGGCTTTGATCTCCCGAGTTCCCTGGATGCCATCCATCCCCGGGAGACCGAGGTCCATGATGACCACCTCAGGGCGCAGCAGGGGAAGCTTTGCCAAAGCCTCCTCAGCGCTCGCCGCCTCGCCAACCACCTCGAGATCGGGGGTCGCTTGGATGGAAACCCGCAGCCCATCCCGGGTGAACGCATGATCCTCAACCAGGAAGACCCGCACGCTCATGGATCACCTCAGGAAATTCGAGAAAGAACTCACTCCCTCCCTCCGGCCGTCTCCGATACCCGACACGTCCTCGATGGCGATCCGCGATGAGCCGTGTAAGATACAGTCCTAGGCCAGTTCCCTCACCCAAACGACCTTGGCGAATGCGGCGGAAGAGCAATTCCTCGCGGTCAGGAGGGACTCCAGGACCCTGATCGAGCACCCGAAGCCGTAAGATCCCCGGGGCCGCCTCAAGGCGGACCTCAACGGTCGAACCAGGCGAGCTATAGCGAAGGGCATTCTCCAAAAGGTGGGTCAAGGCCCGCTCAAGATCATCGGGATCACCCAGGATCTGGCCGCTCGGCACGAGCTGAAGCTGGAGAGAGACGCGCTTTTCGTCAAAGAGCGGTCGAAGGGTCGAGGCAACCCGCCGGACCAGTGGAGCGAGCTCAAGGATCTGAAGAGGTGAGGGCCCGCTGGTCTCATAAAGGGAGAGGCGAAGCAGGTTGTCTGCCAATCGGAGCAACCCCTGATTGGCTTCAATCCCATTGCGCAGGGCCTCCTTGAGCTCCGGGCTGGTAGGGCCATAAGCCCCCGAAAGAGCCAAGCGAAGGTTGAGGAGATTGGCCGTAAGGGGGGTGCGAAGATCGTGGGAGAGGGTATAAGCCAGATCACGAAGGAGAGCATGGGTCCGGGCCCGCTGAACAAGGGCCACGAGCTGGCCATGAATCCGACGGGCAACCTCTAAGCTCTCCTGCAGCTGTGGATTGAAGAGAAGCAGCTGATGGTTCTTAAGAGGAAAAGCGAGAACTCGCTCTACAGGGAGCGGAAGCCCTGAGAGGTGGATAGGAATCCTAAGAGGGAGGAGGGTAGGTTCCTCAGCCCGCAACGCCAAGTGCACCCAACCTGGGATGGCCTCTTGAAGGTCGGGGCCTTCCAGTTGGGAGGGGATCTGAGCGAGGCAGCGAGGAGGCTCACTTTTCTCGAGGAGAAGCCCCCCAGAAGCGCTTAACAGCTCGTTGAGACGTACGAGGGCCTGCTGGAGCAGCTCTTCAGGAGCCAAGCCCCCTTCGAGCTCACCAAGGGCCCGCCGGATGCGAGCCTCCTGCTCAGCCCTACGAGCAGCCTCCATGGCTTCACCAGCTTGCTCAGCGCGTTGCTGCAGACTCAAGGTAAGCCAACCCACCACAAGAATTGAAAGGCCAGCCAAGGCCCGATTGGCCAGGGAGAGCTCATCGAGGCCACCCGAACGCAGAGCGTTCAGCCAAGCCGCCAGTCCATCGGAGATCAGCGCGAGAAGCACCAATCCCTGAGTCAGCCGAGGTCTTAGCGCAAGCCCCGAAAGAGCAATGGGAACCCCCATGAGAATAGCGGCGACTAGGCGCTGAGGGGTAAGCAGGTCCAGGAGCAAGACCCCCAGGAAGAGGGCCAAGCTAAGGGCTGGAACCCACATCGGCTTTCATTATAGGTCGGCCATCCAACCGATCCCTCAGTCAAAGTGCCGATGGACGAACCAAGTGAGTTGGGTAGGATGAAGCCCGTGAAGGACCTGTTGAGCCTCCTCCTCATCGGGGCATTCTTCATCACCTGCTATGGCCTGGTCGCGCTCTGCGACCGCCTTGGAGGTCCTCATGGTGCTTGATTGGATCGCTGGCCTCATCGCTCTTGCCCTTCTTGTCTACCTCTTTCTGGCTCTCCTCTATCCGGAGCGCTTCTCATGAGCTTTGCCGGAGTCCTCCAGATCGTCGCGCTCTTTGGGATCCTCCTCCTCCTAGCCCAGCCCTTAGGCCGCTATATGGCCCGGGTCTACGAGGGAGAACCAATCTTCCTCCAGCGGATTTTCGGTGGCTTCGAGCAGCTCCTCTACCGCCTTGGCGGGGTGGAGGGGGAGATGAATTGGAGGGAATACGCTTTAGCTCTTCTCCTCTTCAACCTCTTCGGTATCGCCCTTCTTTACCTCCTCCAGCGCCTCCAGGGGAGCCTCCCTCTCAACCCCGAGCACTTCCCCAGCGTGCCTCCCTACCTGGCCCTCAACACCGCGGTGAGCTTCGTCACCAATACGAACTGGCAGAACTATAGCGGTGAGTCCACCCTGAGCTACCTTAGCCAGATGGCAGGTCTGGCGGTGCAAAACTTCCTCTCCGCCGCCACAGGGATGGCCGTGGCCATTGCCCTCATTCGGGGGCTCGCCCGCAAAAGTGCCTCGACGCTGGGCAATTTCTGGGTCGACTTGACCCGAGGAACGCTTTACATCTTGCTGCCCCTCGCCTTCCTCCTCGCCCTCCTGCTGATCTCCCAAGGGGTCGTTCAGACCTTAGCACCTTACCGGGAAGTTCCCCTCCTCCATCCTTTCGCCTTTCAAGGCAAGCTGCTCCACCACCAGACTTTAGCCTTAGGTCCGGTAGCCTCCCAAGAAAGCATCAAGCTTCTGGGGACTAACGGTGGGGGATTCTTCGGGGCGAACTCCGCCCATCCCTTCGAAAATCCCACCCCGCTGAGCAATTTCCTAGAGATCCTCGCCATTCTCCTCATCCCTATCTCCCTTACCCAAACCTTTGGGGTGATGGTCCAGGACCGCCGTCAGGGCTGGGCCATCTTGGTGGCCATGCTGGCCCTCTTGCTCATCCCCCTGGGCCTGGGCCTCTGGGCTGAGGAGAGCCCCAATCCCTCGTTGGTTGCCCTCGGGGTGGCTCCGAGCGGTAACCTCGAGGGGAAAGAAGTCCGCTTTGGGGTGAGCGGCTCGGTGCTCTTCGCCGCGGCAACAACCGGGACCTCCACCGGGGCGGTGAACTCAGCGTTTGACTCCTACACCCCCCTTGGGGGAGCCATGCCCCTGTGGCTCATAATGCTCGGCGAGGTAGCCCCTGGCGGTGTGGGAAGTGGGCTCTACGGCATGCTCGTCTTCGTCATCGTGGCTGTCTTCGTGGCTGGGCTCATGGTCGGGAGAACTCCTGAGTACCTCGGCAAAAAGATCGAACCCTACGAGATGAAGATGGCCTCCTTACTCATCCTCATCATGCCACTCACGGTCCTCATCCTCACCGCCCTGGCTGTCTCGCTCAAAGCTGGCACCTCGAGCATCCTCAATCCGGGGCCCCAGGGCTTTAGCGAGATCCTTTATGCCTTTACCTCCCAGGCCAACAACAACGGCTCCGCGTTTGGCGGCCTCAACGGCAACACCCCCTTTTACAACCTTCTGGGCGCCCTCGCGATGCTCATCGGACGCTTCTGGATCATCGTTCCCACCTTGGCTTTAGCCGGCTCCTTGGCCCGCAAGAAGGCAGTGCCCCCCAGCGCAGGCACGCTGCCCACTCACACTCCTTTGTTCATCACCTGGCTTTTTGGCATCGTTATCCTGGTAGGAGCCCTTAACTTCGTCCCCGCCTTGGCCCTGGGTCCTATTGCCCAAGCTCTTTTGAGGTGAGCTCGTGAGAAAGAATGCGCCTCGACCCTGGCAGGCCATCTACCGCCAGGCCCTTCGCGAATCATTCGTCAAGCTGGATCCTCGCCGGATGGTGCGTAACCCGGTGATGTTCGTCGTCGAAGTAGGGAGCGTGCTCACCACCCTGCTTTGGATCCGTGCCCTTCTCGGCCAAAGCCCTACCCCAGCCTCTTTCGTCGGAGGCGTGGCCCTATGGCTCTGGCTCACGGTGCTCTTTGCGAACTTCTCCGAGGCACTCGCCGAAGGGCGGGGGCGAGCCCAGGCTGAGAGCCTCCGGCGGCTGCGCAAAGAGACCACCGCGAAGCGGATTAAAGGAACCCACTATGGTGATCCTTACGAGGTGGTCTCCTCCACACAGCTTCGCAAGGGCGATCTCTTTCTGGTCGAGGCAGGGGAGATCATCGCCGCCGATGGGGAGGTGATCGAAGGGGTCGCCTCCGTCGACGAGAGCGCGGTGACTGGGGAGAGCGCCCCGGTCATCCGAGAGTCTGGTGGAGACCGGAGCGCGGTGACTGCAGGAACCCGAGTGCTTTCCGACTGGATCGTCGTCCGGGCCACCGCTAACCCAGGAGAAGGCTTTTTAGACCGCATGATCGCCCTGGTCGAGGGAGCCCGCCGCCGTAAAACTCCCAATGAGATCGCTCTTGATATCCTTTTAGCCGCTTTTACGATCATCTTCCTGGTCGTCTGCGCCACCTTGCTGCCCTTCTCAATCTTCGCCGTTCAGGTCACCCACGCAGGACACCCCGCGGGCATCACGGTGCTGGTCGCCCTTTTGGTCTGCCTCATTCCCACCACCATCGGCGGCCTCCTCTCCGCCATCGGCATCGCAGGGATGGACCGGATGATCCGCCGCAACGTCATCGCCCTCTCTGGACGGGCCGTCGAGGCAGCGGGCGATGTGGATACCCTGCTCCTCGATAAGACCGGAACGATCACGTTGGGCAACCGACAGGCTGTCGAGCTTCTCCCGCTCCCGGGGGTTTCTCCGCAAGAGCTGGCCGAAGCGGCTCAGCTCGCTTCCTTAGCCGATGAGACTCCCGAGGGGCGAAGCATCGTGGTCCTGGTCAAGGAGAAGTATGGTCTGCGAGGGCCGGGGAGCGAAGCCCAGGGGGCCAAGTTCATCCCCTTTTCTGCCCAGACCCGCCTCTCTGGGGTCGACCTCCCGGATGGCACCCAGCTTCGTAAGGGCTCTCTGGATGCTTCTTTGGCCCTGATCCAGCAGCACGGCCACCCGGTTCCCCAAGAGTTGGTCAGCATGGCAGAAACCATTGCCAAAAGCGGGGGAACCCCCCTCATCGTGACGCGCAACGGGGAACCTCTAGGAGTGATCCATCTCAAGGACATCGTCAAAGGGGGGATCCGGGAGCGCTTTGCTCAGCTGCGCCGAATGGGGATTCGCACGGTGATGATCACCGGAGACAATCCCCTGACCGCGGCGGCCATCGCCCAAGAAGCTGGGGTCGATGACTTTCTCGCCCAGGCTTCCCCAGAGGCTAAGTTGCGGCTGATCCGGGAGTATCAGGCCATGGGCCGGATGGTAGCTATGGCGGGGGATGGCACCAACGATGCACCTGCTTTGGCTCAGGCCGATGTCGCCCTTGCCATGAATACCGGGACCCAGCCAGCGCGTGAAGCCGCAAACATGATCGATCTGGACTCCAATCCTACCAAGCTCATCGAGGTTGTCGAGGTGGGAAAACAACTCCTCATCACCCGTGGCGCCCTGACCACGTTCTCGATTGCCAACGATGTCGCCAAGTATTTCGCGATCATTCCAGCTGCCTTTGCCTCGACGTATCCCCAGCTCGAAGCATTCAACATCATGGGCCTGAGAACCCCAGAGAGCGCGATCCTCTCGGCGGTCATCTTCAACGCCCTCATCATCGTGGCTCTCATCCCCACCGCCCTCCGCGGGGTCGCCTACCGTCCGCTCTCGGCAGCTAGCCTGCTTCGCTATAACCTCCTCGTCTACGGCCTTGGGGGCTTGATCAGCCCCTTTATCGGGATCAAACTCATCGATGTGATCCTAGGCCTTCTCAGCCATCTTTAGGGAGCCAAGATGCGCCTCGTGCGACCCGCCCTCGTCCTCCTCATCGGCCTTAGCCTTCTGCTCGGGCTGGCCTACCCCCTCGTCCTCACCGGCCTCGGCCAGCTCCTCTTCCCTAACCAGGCCAACGGGAGCCTGATTCCAGGATCTGGCTCAGCGCTCATCGGACAGAACTTTTGGGGAAGCCGACGCTACTTCTGGGGGCGCCCATCATCCGCCCAACCTCCTTATAACCCTCTGGCCTCGGGCCCCTCGAACCTTGCCGTGACCAACCCTGCTTGGCTCAAGGAGGTCCAGCTCAGAATCCGCGAGCTGCGCCAGGCCAACCCCGAAGCCAAGGGGCCGATTCCCATGGACCTGGTCACCGGCTCGGGAAGCGGGTTGGATCCCGACATCACCCTGGCGGCCGCGCTCTACCAGGTTCCTCGAGTCGCCCAGGCCTGGGGCCTTCCCCAAGCCCAAGTCCGAGCTCTAGTCTACGCTCACCTTCTTCCTCGTCAGCTCGGGTTTTTGGGCGAGCCGCGGATCGACGTCCTCGAGCTGAACCTAGCTCTACGCGCGCTCGCCCGAAAGGAGCGAGGTGACCGAGGGCCCTGACCGAGAGCTCCTGCAGGCCCTCTCCCGCCTTGGCAAAGGGCGGCACAAGATCTACTTGGGTTGGGCCCCTGGGGTAGGCAAGACCCATCGGGCCCTCCTTGAAGTCAGGGAGCTCAAAGAGCGAGGGGTCGATGTGGTTATCGGCTGGCTGGAAGCCAAAGACCGTCCTCTCCTCAAAAGCCTGGTCTCCGGCTTAGAGGCGCTTCCGCCCGCCCAAGTTGAAGTTGGCGGCCGGAAGATGGAGGTCATGGACCTCGAAGCGCTCCTCGCTCGTCGCCCTACGACGGTCCTGGTCGACGAGCTCGCCCGCCAGAATCCTCCGGGATATCCTACCCGCCTCGAGGAGGTCGAGCGCCTCCTCGAGGCGGGTATCAGCGTGATCTCAACGCTGAATGCGATGCACCTGAGCTCGCTGGCGGAGGCTGCCGGCCGCTATTTGATACGACCGGTCGAGGTCCGAATCCCCGACCGGGTCCTCGCTGAGGCCGAGGAGCTGGTGGTCGTCGACCTTCCCCCGGAGGCGCTCCTCGAACGGCTCGAGCAGATTCCCTACTACCGGGATATGCGCGCTTCGCCTCTCTTCCGCCTCTCGACGCTCAAAGCTTTGCGAGAGCTCACGCTGCACCGAGTGGCTGAGCTTTATGCCACCCCGACCACCTTCGAGCGTATCCTCGTCTTGGTCCCCCAGGATACCGCCTGGTTCCGCCGACTCGTCGACTACGGGGCCGAGCGCTCTCGGCGCTTAGGCGGTGAGCTGTATGTGGTCCACCTCGAACCGATCCTCTGGTGGGGAAAGCGAATCGCCCTGGAGGAGACTGCCCGGGCCTACATGGAACGCTATACCCAGGAACACGGTGGCCACTTTCTCGTTCGAAGGGCAGCCAGCCTGGGACTTATGGCCCGCAAGCTGGTCGAAGAGCTGAAGATTCAAGTCATCGTCCTCGGACAAAGTGGGCCTAAGGCTCTTTGGCGCCGCTCGCTGGTCCGCTACCTCCTCCACACCCTGCGCGATTGGGAGATCCACCTCGTCTCGTCCCATACCCCCAAACCAGTCCGGCGCCGACCTGCGCCAGCCAAGCGGCCGATGCAGAGCAAGCAAGGTCGGCTCAAAGTCTTCCTGGGAGCAGCTGCCGGGGTAGGAAAAACGTACGCTATGCTGCAAGAGGCTCAGGAGCTGCGCAAAAAGGGGGTTGATGTGGTCATCGGGATCGTCGAAACACACGGTCGGAAGGAGACCGCTGCTCAAGCCGAAGGCCTCGAGGTGATCCCCCGACGCAAGGTGATCTATCGAGGGCTCACCCTAGAGGAGATGGACCTCGAGGCTCTGCTCCAGCGACACCCAGAACTCGCTCTGGTCGATGAGCTGGCACACTCGAATGTCCCTGGCTCAAAAAACGCCAAGCGCTACCAGGACGTCGTCGATCTCCTCTCAGCGGGCATCGACGTCTACACGACGGTCAACGTTCAGCACCTGGAAACGCTCAACGACGTCATCGCGCGGATTACGGGGATTCGGGTGAGGGAAACCGTACCTGACTGGGTCCTTACCGAAGCGGATCAAGTAGAGCTCATCGATGTCCCTCCCGAAGTGCTTCGTGAGCGATTGGCCCTGGGTAAGATCTATCCCGAAGAGCGGATCGAGCAAGCACTCCAGGGATTTTTCACTCGGGAAAACCTCATGGCTTTGCGCGATCTAGCTCTTCAGATGGCCGAACGGGGAGAAAGCCCTCCAGAAGGCGCGGGTGGGCTCTTAGTGGCTGTCGCCGCTCGTGAAGCGGATGCCGCTCTAATCCGCCGAGGCGCTCGGGTCGCCCTTCGGCTTGGCCTCAGCCTCTATGTCCTCCACGCTGGCCCCTCCAATCCGGTCGTTGAAAAACTTGCCCAGCTGACCCACTCGCTGGAGGGAACGTTCCTTTTGGTCGAGGGCCCCGATTGGGTCGAGGAGATTCGCTATCGAGGTCCTGAGCTCCGAATCGAACAACTCGTCATCGGCCAGTCCTCGAAAGGGCACCGAGTCTCCACCGCCGAGCGGATCGCTTTTAATTTTCGCGACCTCAACCTCATGGTCATTCCAGTGACCGAAGAGGCTCATGAAGAGGGAAAAGGGCTTACAGCGACGAATTTCAGGTCCTGACCCTGGAGGATCCCCCTCAGTTCGACCCACCCCTGGGGAAGGGGCTGCGTGGGACGGGGGAGTTTTGAAGGCCAAGCCTCGGGCCCCTGGGGACCCGCATAAGTGAGGAGTTGGATCTCTTTAGGTTGGGAGAGGTTGTAAAGAGCAAAGATTTGAGGAATACCTCTTTGAAGATCAAACCAGACCTGCACCCATCCCTTCAGACCGAGCAGAGCACCGGGGCCTTGATAGTAGGTGAAAGGAAGAGGCGAGAGGATCGAGAGGCTCGTGACCACAAAGTCTTCCCCTTGCCAGTAGCCACGAGCATCCACGCTCATACCCGGAGCCAAAAAGGGCAACCAGGGCGAGTTGCCCAAGAGCCTCACGCCTCCCGCGAGGACCAGATCCTGGTTGAGATCGATTGCTGCATAGTAGTGAGAGACGGGAGGAGGGAGAGGGTGGACGGGGTGGTCATGGCCTTCCTGGTGAACTGGAAGGGCCAAAGTCCAGCTAAGTAGGGGAATGAGGGTCCACAGTCTCATAGAGCTTTAAGGATGAGGCGAACTTCAAGGCCAGGGGAACGATTGGCCAACTCAAGTTGGCCACCTAAGGCGCGAGCGATGTGGTAGACAAAAGCAAGGCCTAAACCGAAGCCGGGGGTATTCCTCTTGAGACGATAAAAGGGTTCTACCAGGTGAGGTAAGGCCTCCTCGGGAACTCCGGGTCCTTGATCGCGCACCGAGAGAATCGCCCGGCTCCCCTGACGCTCGACCGAGACCCAGACGGGCTCCTTCCCATGGCGCAGGGCGTTCTCGATGAGATTATGCACAGCCTGGAGGAGAAGCTCCAACTGCCCAAGGGCCACGGCCTCTTGGCCGGGCAACAGCTCGACCTGCGGGCGAAACTCCTCGACGACCTGCTCAGCAAGAGAACGAAGGGGGACCGGAGCGAGTCTTACCTGAGGGGTGCGGGCCAAATAGAGGAGCCCCTCGATCAGCTTCTGCATCCGATCGATCGAGGCCTTGAGGAGAGGAAGGGCCTCTTCGGGGCTAGAGAGACCCAGCTCTAAGGACTCGACTTGAGCGCGAATGCCGGCCAGAGGAGTGCGAAGTTCATGGGAGGCATAGCGGGTGAAGGTCCGTTCTCGCTCAAGAAGCATTTGAATCTTCTCGCTCATTCGGTTAAAGCTCCGCGCTAGGTGGGCGAGCTCATCATTGCCTGGAGGGATCTTGAGGGGATCGGGGAAGCGCTCTTCGGAAATCAACTGGGCTGCTTGCGTCAGCTCCTGAAGAGGGCGAGTCAGGTAGCGAAGAAGGAACAGACCGGCCCCTAAAGAGAGGAAGAGGGTCAAAGGGAGGATGGTGAGGCTGCTCCTTAACTCCTCTTTTAGGACCTCAAGTCCTAAGCTTGGCAAAGCAACTCTGAGATCCAGCCCCCCTGGCAACGCAAAGCGAGCCATAGCCCAACCAGGACCTTTAGGAAAAGGTCCTCCATAGACTAGCTCTATTTCCCCGCCCCGACGGATCTGGACACGACCCCCACTCCATGGAGCCAAGGCTGTGTAGCGCTGAGGATCGATGTGTGGGGTTGGATCAAGGATCAGTGAATAGCGAAAGGTCTGGGCAAAACGACGGAGCTCTTGATCTTGGCGCTGCGCGAGGATCCTGGCAAAGCTGAGGTAGCTCAAGGTAAGCTGTACCCCCGCGACGAGAAGGCCGATGGTTAGAAAGACAAGATAGAGCCGAAGCCGGAGTCCCATTACACGCCTAGCCGATATCCTCCAGGCACTGTCACGATCACTTGGGGATGGAGCTTATCCCGAAGACGGTGAACATAGACGCGAAGGATCTTACTTCCAGAGCCTACTTCTGGAAAGAAGCGGTCAAGAAGCTCGTCGACGGTAAACACCTTGTCTGGGAAGCGGACCATGACTTCCAAAAGGTCGAATTCCCGCTCAGTCAGAGGGGCCTCTCGATCTGCCCAGCCTGCCCTTCGGCCTGGGAGGTCAACCCAAAGCGGCCCTCGCTCAACGCGATCCTGCTTGGAGTAGGCTTCTCTGCGGGCTAAGGCGCGCAGGCGGGCCAAAAACTCTTGGAGAGCAAACGGCTTGGTCAGGTAATCGTCGCCTCCTAAGTCAAGGCCACGAACCCGGTCCTCAACAGCGTCACGGGCTGTGAGAAAGAGGATCGGCTGGCGAAAGCCAACCCGGCGAAGCCCCTCGGCAAACTCAAAGCCGGCTTCCTCGCCTTCAGGAAGCATCACATCCAAAGTGATCAGGTCGGGCTCCCCATCGGCGAGAGCCCGCTGGGCTTCCTCAAGGTCAGCAGCCCAAACCGCCTGATACCCTTCCTTCTGGAGCAAAGCGAGGAGAGGCTTTGCGAGGCTCGCCTCATCCTCGACGAGCAGAACCCGCATAGCCCCATCCTCGCTCAGATCAGCGCGGTGTGCAAGCTCAAAGGCCAGCTAAGGCAAAGAATGCTTGTAGCGAGATCCAGTGGCCATCGTACTCTACCTGGACCTCGCCCAAAGCGTTCCCTTGACCCTCAAAGCGCACCGGAAGCTTATAGACTTGGCCGTCAAGGGTAATCACCAGGGTGTCTCCCTGGAGCGACGAGAGGTCCCCGCTCAGGCTGGTCCCGCTGCGCCAAAAGAGAGTGCCTTGAGCGGTGTAAAGGGCAAGGTCCAGGGACTTTGCCGTCCGGAGGCTTTGCAAAAAAGCCCCCGTATGCTCTTGAACTTGGGCTAAACCTTTAGCCTGAGCCAGGGGTACTGGAAGGGCAAAGGCTGGAGCAACAAGAAGAAGGCTGATGATCCAACGCTTCATGACTACCTCCAGGAAAGCATCCTGCTTAGATGAGGTTAATCCGAGATAAACAGGATTCGTCTCTCTCAGGAACCTACGCGACCTTAGCTACCGATCAACCCATCAAAACTTTATGATGGAACAGATGGAACACCTCAAAGCCCTGCTCGCTGCGAGCGGGGCCTTTCTTGAAGGTCATTATCGCCTCGAGAACGGCCTGCACGCACTCAGCTACTATGATTGTTCCCGACTGCTTCAGTACCCCCAAACTGCCGCCCAAGCCGCAGAGGAGTTGCTTCCAGGGGCCGGGCGGGCTACCCACACCTTCGCCCCGTCGATCACTTCGCTGATCCTCGCTTTTGAGATCGCCCGCAGGCTAGGTCTCCACATGATTCTCGACGCACCGCCTTTTGACGAAGAGAGTTTTCGCTTCGAGCCAGAGGCTCGGGTGCTGATCGTCGAGGATGTCGTGGTCACCGGCCGCTCTTTGGATTACGCTACCGACTGGGTCAGACGCCGGGGAGGCCAGGTGATCGGCTACGCAGTCCTCATCGACCGGAGAGCCGAGGGAGGGGCTTATCGAGGAATCCCCCTGCGCGCTGCTCTATGGGACCCAATCTCGACATTTACACCCCCTCAGTGCCCCGCTTGTCGAGCTGGCCTACCTCTAACCGGGGCCCCGGCCAACTATCCCAAGGGGCTCCGATGAGTGCCGTCGCTCAGGAGATTTACGAACTGTACCGGGAACTTGGGGGGATCCGCGAGGGGCACTACCTTCTCGCCTCAGGACGCCATAGCCCCCTCTTTTTCCAGTCGGCCACCGTGATGCAGTATCCTAAGGTCGCTCAGCGGCTTGGGCAGCTGATCGCCGCTCAGTGGACGGTACCCCTCGAGTTCGTCATCGGGCCGGCAATTGGAGGAATCATCCTGGCGGTGACCACCGCTGAGGCCCTTGGGGTCCGAGCGCTTTTTGCTGAAAAAACCGCTGATCCCCAGACGATGACGATCCGACCGGGCCTTCACGTACGCCCAGGAGACCGCTTCTTGGCCGTAGAGGATGTGGTAACGACGGGAGGGTCCCTTCTGCGCGCAATCCGGGCGGCTGAGCGGTTGGGGGCGATCTGCGTGGGCGCTGCCTCGATCATCGATCGCAGCGGGGGAAAGCGATCCTTTCCTTATCCCCTGACCTCCTTGCTCACCCTCGAAGTCCAGGACTTTGATCCCCAGGACTGTCCTTTGTGCCTCAGAGGGGAACCTTTGCTGAAGATCTAGCAGCGGAACGCTCTACTCAACAGGCTGTGGTACCATAGCCTGAGGGCTATGACCCCAAGGTGAAGCGATGGATTGGGAAGAGATCCGTCAACGCTGGAGCGAGCTCAAAACGCGCGCCCAGCAGCGCTGGAACCGATTTACAGAGGAGGATCTCGAGGCAATCGCTGGCCAGCGTGACGCGCTGATCAGCAAGCTCGAGGAGCGCTATACCCTCACGAAGGAAGAAGCTGGACGGATGGCCGATGAGTTCGCCGAAAGCCTCAAGGAGGCCACCGCCCAGGCCCGCGGTCTGGCGAGCCGGGTCCAAGGAGTGCTGGGAGCCGTACGGGAGAGGGTGCAAAGTGTCTTCGAGCGCGAGGAGACCCAGGAGCCCGATCCCCAAACCTTCCTGGAGGCACTTCAGGCCCGCTATCAAGTGCCCCCCGAAGTCGCTTCCAAGCTCCTCACCGATGTGGAGCGAGCTTTGCGGGCTGTAGGGGTGAGCCAGAAGAGCGCCTTCTTCTCTGCCTTGCTCCATGATCCTCAAGAGGAGTTGGCCCAGAAAATCAGCAAAAAGTATGGTTTGAGCCCCGAGCAAGCAGCTGAGCTCCTTAAGGATCTTCAGCAGGGTAACATCTGAGGACTCGCCTGTGCTCTCCGGCGGGAACTTCATCCCCCTGGTGGTTAAGATCGGCGGTAGCCTCGAGGAAGAAGCTCCCCTCGATGATCTCGCCCGCTATCCGGGACCGATGGTCCTCGTCCATGGCGGGGGGCCACGCATCGAGCTTTGGCTCGATCGCCTAGGCCTTAAGAGCCGCTTCCATCAGGGGCTCCGGGTCACCCCCCCAGAGCATCTCCCCATCATCGAGATGGCTCTTTGTGCGTTAGGCAAAGAGCTCGCCGACCTCCTTTCTCGAAGAGGTAGACCCACAGTTGCCCTCAGCGGACGGGATGCGGGCTTGCTCCGGGGACAGAGCTTAGGCGAGCCCTGGGGAAGAGTGGGGGAGGTCGTCGAAGTCAACCGATCTGTTGTGGAGGGGCTGCTCAGCCTCCGGCTCACCCCTCTGATCAGCCCGCTGGCGATCGATTCAGAGGGCCTGCTCAATGTCAATGCGGATGCGGTGGCCGGAGCGGTGGCTGGCGCGCTCGGCTGGCCTGCCCTTTTCCTTACCGATGTGGAGGGAGTCCTCCAGGATCCAAAGGACCCCCAAAGCCGCCTCGATCGGCTCTCCAAAGCCATGGCTGAGGAGCTCATCGAGCGGGGCGTGATCCAAGGCGGTATGATCCCAAAAGTACGGTCCGCCTTGCAGGCCATCGATCAAGGAGCTCCCTGGAGCTTGATCCTTCGAGGCGGTCAGGGAGCCCTCGAGGCGGCTCTCAAAGGAGCCCGAGGCACCCGGTTTGACGCTTGACAGGTAGTTGACAATCCAGGCGCGGACTGGAATATTATGCGCCTATGGGTAAGTTCTTCTAGACCAAAAACGGTACACTGTTCTCCTAAGAGGAACAAATTTCCATGAAAGGAACCCAGCGCCAACAGATGCTCCTCAAAGCCCTCGCCCAGGCTGGACCAGAAGGGATTTCGATCCGAGAAGTCGCCGGCCAGCTCGGCATCCCTCCCGTCTCGGTGCACCGCCTTCTCAGCGCTTGGGTAGACATCCGCTGGGCTATCCAGGAGCCCAAAACGCGGCGCTATCGGCTAGGACCCGGTTTTCTTGAAATCGCTGGCACCTTTCTCGCCAGGTCGCCTCAAAGCTCATTGATCCAGCCCTATCTCCAAAATCTTGTGGAGCAGACCGGTCTCACCGCCTTTGCCTGTTCTAAAGAGGGCAACACGGTCCTCTGCGTTGCTCTTTGTACTCCCCATCAAGGGCTCAAGTACTACGTTCACATCGGCCAGAGCATGCCTCTCCACGCCTCGGCAGCAGCAAAGGCTTTAATCTACCACCTCGATCCCCACGAACTTGAAGAGCTTCTGCTTCCCTCTTTGCGTCACCAATTCACCCCCAAGACGCCCAGAACCCTGGAGTCTATCTTAAACAGTCTGGCCCTGGGTCGAGAGCGAGGGTACTGGGAGTGCCGGGAAGAGCTGGAATGGGGGGTGGATGCCCTAGCCACCCCCCTGCTGGCCCCCAACGGCGAGCCCCTTTTGAGCTTCACGGTGGTCGGCAGCACTCAAGATATCACCCATCGCGAGCCAGCGATCACGGCAATCCTCAAGCAGATCGGCCGCCTTGCCTCCGAGGAGCTAGGCGCTCTTTTGTCAAGCCAGCGCCTGGCTCCTATTCAAAGGAAAGCCTAATGGGGTTTTGGGTCTCCCAAAACGCTGAGATCCTCGCCAATGCCCCCCTTGAGGAGGCAGTCTATCACCTCAAGCTCAAAGCTTCCCTGATCGCCCACAAAGCCCTTCCCGGCCAATTCGTCGCCCTAGGGGGGTTCGGCACCCTCCTACCGCGCCCCTTCGACCTCTACCGCATCAACCCCAAAGACGCCAGCATCGAGATCATCTACCGCGTTAAAGGTACAGGTACCCATCTCCTCAGCCAGCGCCCGCCGGGAACCCACCTCACGGTCAATGGACCCTTTGGACAAAATATTATGGATCGACTCCACACGACCCATCGGCTCGCCCTGATCGGCCGGGGAGTTGGCCTTGCCCCCTTTCCCCTTCTCGCCGAGGCCGCCGCCCGGCGAGGGATAGAGGTTCATACCTACGCCTCCGTACGCCACGCTTCCCTTTTTGAACCTTTCCGAGACTTAAGCCGTTGGGGGTCCCTCACACTTTGGAGCGACGAAGATCATCCCGGCGCCCAGATTACCGATGCTTTTGCCCAGGACCTCAAGGTGCTCCCCTTCGAGGCAGCTTTGGTGGTGGGCTCCCGTCGGCTCGCCCGCTCCACCCTTTCCCTCAGTCACGACTACGGCTTTATCCCCTACATGCTCAGCGAAAGTTCAATGGGTTGTGGATTCGGTTATTGCAAGGCGTGCGCTCTTCCACTCCGGAACGGCTATTCCCTCGCCTGCCTGGAAGGGCCACTGGTCGACTTGAGGGAGGTGAGCGATGCTTACTGGACCTCAATCCCCTCTTGAGCCCGACCTGACGATTGGGCTCGGAGGGCTCCAGCTCGATAATCCCGTGATGCCGGCCTCGGGGACCTATGATTGGAGCCCAGACTCCTCTGGCCCCCTCGATCCCGAAGAGCTGGGAGCCATCGTCACCAAAAGCATCACCCTGGCGCCCCGAGAAGGCAACCCCCCTCCACGGATCTACGAAGGCCCAGGATATGTCCTCAACTCCATCGGGATTCCCAGCAAAGGCTACCAGGCCTACCGGGAGCACTATCTCATCCCCATGGCTTCCTTACGCACCCGAGTCATCACCAGCATCGCAGGCTTTACAGCCGAGGAATTCGGCGAGCTGGCCGCTCGGTTGGATGAAGAACCCCGTGTCGATGCCATCGAGATCAACCTCTCTTGCCCCAACATTGAGACTGAGAGCATCTTTGCCACCGACCTCCGGGCTACTCAGACCATTGTCCAAACGGTGCGTCGAGTCACCAGGAAGCCCCTGATCGCCAAGCTCTCCCCAAATGTCAGCGATATCCGCCCCTTTGCCGAAGCGGCCCTCGAGAGCGGAGCAGATGCGCTCTGCATTGCCAATACCTTTACCGGGATGGCCATCGATCCGCTCCACCTTCGCCCTCGCCTCGGCTATGGGCGGGGAGGTGTTACGAGTCGAGCCTTACTTCCCATCGTGCTCCACCATGTCTGGCGTGCCTACGAAGCCCTCCGAGCCCCCATCGTGGCCTCAGGGGGTATCTTTACTCCAGACGATGCCCTTCAGTACCTCCTAGCCGGCGCTCAAGCAATTCAAGTGGGCACAGCCAATTTCACCGACCCCACAGCGATGCGAAGCATCCGCGAGGGGATTCGGAGCTACCTCGCAACTCGGGGAATTCCCCGACTCCAGGATCTCGTAGGGCAGGCCCATCTTCTCGAGGGGGTCGCAGGATGAGGCTCTGGCAACGCTTGAACGAGCTTGCTCACCATCAACCAAGCGTCGAGCGGTTGGTCTTCTCAGAAGGGTACGTGAAGGCTCGCCAGCTGCTGTTAGAGTGGGGCACATCGGCTGGACTCAAACCCCGCATCGATCCGGTAGGCAATCTCTGGCTGCTCCCCCCTCACTCTCAGCCTCTTCTTCTAGGAAGCCATCTCGACTCTGTTCCAGGAGGAGGGCGCTTCGATGGAGCTTTGGGGGTTCTCCTTGGCCTCGAACTCGCTGAGCGCTATCCTGGCGTTGCCGTCGTCGATTTCATCGCTGAGGAGTCCTCTCGTTTTGGGGTGAGTACCCTAGGAAGCTCTGTCTTTGCCGGGACTCGTAGCCTCTCCGAGGTCCTTGCGCTCCGCGATGGAAGCGGTCAGAGCTTCGGTGAGCTCCGGGAGGGGCTTTGGAGCGATATAGAGCTTTGGGATCCCCAGCCAGAGAGGTTCTCCGGCTACCTCGAGGCGCACATCGATCAGGATACTTTTCTGAGGGATCGACAGGCGCCTTTAGGGATCGTGCGGCATATCGCAGCTCCCACTCGCTGGAAGATCCAGATCTCAGGGCAGTCGGCCCACTCGGGGGCTACCCCGATGTCTGCTCGCCACGATGCCCTGGCTGCCGCTGCTGAGCTGGTCCTCGCCATAGAGCGCGAGGCCCTTTCCTTTTCTCTCCACGAACTTCGGGCCACAGTGGGATACCTTCAGATCGACCGCCCCTCTCCCAACCGGATTCCTGGCTCTGCTGAGCTCATCGTGGATCTGCGCAGCCTCGATGCGGGAGATCCTCGAGTCTTTATGGATCGCCTCGAAGGAATTATTCAAGAGCTCTCCGCACGGAGGGGAGTCCGAATTTCTTGTCACCAACTCTCCTCAGATCCCCCTGTATCGATGTCTAAAGAGCTGAGCTCGGTTTTAGCCGAAGCCATGCGGCTCAACGGCTTAGATCCGCTCTACCTAGAGAGCTGGGCCGCCCACGACGCTCTCCAGGTCGCTCGCAGGCTCCCCGCAGGAATGGTTCTTGTCCGCAACCAAGGGGGGGTGTCTCATTCTCCCTTAGAAGAAGCTCAGCCCGAAGATCTTGCCCTCGCTCAACAAGTACTCGAAACCGCCCTTCAGCTTCATGTCTTCAAGGAGGAACCATGAAACAGTGGTGGGTATGGCTTTTGCTCCTCATCAGCCCCGGCGTCCTCGCCAAGAGCATCCGGATCGGCCTCTCCGTCTCCCTTACCGGCAACTTTGCCCAGCTCGGGCAGCTTGAACTCGAAGGGCTCCAGCTTTGGGCCCATTGGGTCAACAGCCACGGAGGGATCCGCGTAGGCCAGGCTCGGCTTCCCGTCAAGCTGTTCTACCTCGATGATCAGTCGAGCCCCACGGTAAGCACTGAGCTCACGCAAAAACTGATCACCGAGGATCATGTCGACTTCTTGATCGGCCCCTATTCGAGCGGCATCACTCAGGCCACCACAGCGATCGCGGAGCGCTATGGCATCCTGACCATCGCCCCTCTCGCCAATGCTCCAAGCCTCTACAGCCGAGGGTTCAAAGACCTCTTCGGGGTGCTTCCCCTCGCCACCCAGTACCTCGAAGGGGTTCTTCGACTTGCTCACAGCTTTAAACCCGAACCGACCGCAGTGGCCATCCTGACCCCCAACAACATTTTTTCCCTGGCCGCCGCCGAGGGAGCTCGGAGCTATGCCCAAAAGCTCGGCATGAAGGTGGTAGCCTACGAAGTCTACCCTTCCTCTTTGCAAGATTTCAGCGCTCTCCTCAGCCAAATCCAGGGGCTTCACCCGGAGATCGTCCTCGGCACCGGCTACCTCAACGACAGCATCCAAATCGTCAAGCAAATGGCTCAACTGGGCTTCTCTCCCAAGGTGCTCGCCTTCACCATCGCGACCTCAGTGCCTGACTTTGCCCGAAGCCTCGGGTCTTTGGCTAACGGAATCATGGGCGGTGAGTGGTGGGAGCCCACCTTCCGCTATCCGGATCCCGTCTTCGGCAGCAACCAAGCATTCGTCCAGCTCTTCAAAAAGACCTACGGGGAGGTGCCCACCTATTACTCCACCGCTGGGGCGGTCGCCGGCGAGCTTCTTGAGCTGGCGATCGAGCGAGCCGGAAGCCTGAGCACTCAGGCAGTGCGCAAGGCGCTTTTGTCCTTAAGGGTCACCACCCTCTTCGGGCCCATTCACTTCGCCCCCAACGGGGTCAACCAGGTCGCCGTTTCAGCGGTGAGCCAAATTCAAAACGGCATGGCAGTCCCCATCTATCCGCCGCAAGCCGCCACTGCCAAACCGATCTACCCCAAGCCGCCATTCTAGGAGAAAAGAGGTGCTGCAAGAACTCGTCAACGGTCTCCTCTTAGGGGGGGTCTATGCGCTGGCTTCGGTAGGCTTCGCTTTGGTGTGGGGGGTGATGAATGAGATCAACATCGCCCACGCTGCCGCAATGGTGTTGGGGGCTTACACGTCGTATGAGCTCTTTCGCTACCTTCACGTCGACCCTCTTCTCTCCATCCCCTTTGCCATGCTCTTGGTCTTCTCAATCACCTATCCGCTCCAGCGCTATCTCCTCAATCGCGCACTCCCTCACGGTTTAGTGATCACCTTGGCGAGCACCTTTGGGCTCAACTTGCTTCTCGAAAACCTCATCCAATACATCTTCACGGGAGACTACCGGAGCATCACCCCAAGCTACGTGGCCCGCTCGCTTCACCTCGGTCCCATAGTGGTCCCCTTCCTCTCCCTTCTCGTCTTCGTCATGGGCCTTCTTGCTTTCGCTCTCCTCTACCTCTTCCTGGAGCGAAGTTGGTGGGGGCTAGCGATCCGCTCGACTGCTCTCCATCGGGAAGCAGCCCGGATCGTAGGTTTGCCCGTCGAACGCATCTATGCTCTGGTCTTCGCCCTGGGAAGCGCGCTTGCTGCCGCCGCTGGGGTGATGATCGCCACCACGCAGAGCCTCTATCCGGGCATGGGAGATCGCTTCCTAACCAAGATCTTCGTGATTACCGCCCTAGGCGGCTTCGGCAGCCTGCCAGGAGCCCTATTGGGCAGCATGCTCTTTGCCCTGATTGAGGTTTTCGCCTCGACCTATCTGGGACCCAGCCTTGTCGATCTGGTCGCCTTCTCCCTTTTGGTGCTCACCCTGATCGTTCGGCCTCAGGGCCTTTTGGGGCGAAAGTTCTATGGCGAGGAGGGAACTGCGTGAGGTGGGTGCTGGTACTTGGCATTTTGAGCAGCTTTTTGGGTTTCATCCCAAACGGCTACTGGATCCAGGTCTTCACCACCATCCTGCTGTGGATCGCCATGGCTCAGGGGCTTAACCTGATCCTCGGGCTGGCGGGATACCCCGCCTTTGGCAACGGAGCCTTCATGGGGGTGGGAGCCTATACCCTTGCGATCCTCATGAATCACGGCTCTCCCCTGCTCTTGGCCCTCCTCACTGCTGGCGCTTTATCCTTTGCGCTCGCTTTCCTCCTGGGCCTCCCGGTGCTTCGGCTCCGTGGCCACTACTTTGCCATCGCCACCATCGGGATCAACTTCGCCCTCCTCGCCCTTGTTGAAAACCTGGGGATCACCGGTGGCGGAAGTGGGCTCACCACCCCCCTGGTGAGAGGAAGCCCTGAGGCAGTAGGGCGCCTCTTCTACTTCTCCTTCTGGCTTCTGGCTCTTTTAGCCACCGCTTTAGTGGCCTGGATCCGCCAGCGCCCCTTGGGCTACGCCCTAAGGGCGATTCGCTCCTCTGAGGAAGTCGCTCGCTCGATCGGTATCCCCACGACGAGGGCTAAAATTCTGGCCTGGTCGCTCAGCGCTCTGATCACCGGCTTGGCTGGGGGCCTTTATGCCTACTGGAATGGCTTCTTGGAGCCTGGTCAGGTCTTCAACATCAACCATTCGGTGGAGCTCTTCATCATGGTCCTCCTAGGAGGAGCGGGAACAATCTGGGGGCCTGTCATTGGAGCGATCGGTCTCCAACTGGTCGCCCTCCTCCTCTGGTCGAATCTGGGCCAGCTGCACCTCGTTTTCCTAGGACTGGTGGTGCTTCTGGTGGCCGTCTACCTCCCCGAAGGGGTCCTCGGCCATCGCTTCGTCCTAAGGAGAAAAACGTGAGTCTGCTCGAAGTCAGAGGCATCTCCCGGAGCTTCGGCGGTCTGGTGGTCCTCCAAGAGGTCAGCTTCGATCTCGAGGAGGGTGAGCTGGTTGGCCTCATCGGCCCTAATGGAGCGGGAAAGAGCACCTTACTGAGCATCATCGCGGGTAGCCTGGCCCCTTCCCGCGGCGAGGTCCGCTTCGCTGGGCAGGTGATCCATCGCCTTGCCCCCCATCGGGTCTGCAGGCTCGGGATTGCCCGGACCTTTCAGGTCCCCCAGCCCTTCGCCGGCCTGAGCGTACGGGAGAACATCCTAGCCGCCGCGCTGTTTGGGCGGCGGGAGGGGGGCAAGGTTGTGGTCGAGGAGATTCTCGAGAAAACCGGCCTCACCCCGCTGGCCGAGTGGCCAGCAGAACGGCTCAGCGTGGCTTTTCGCAAGCGCCTCGAGTTCGCCCGCGCCCTCGCCCTTGCACCCCGACTGCTCCTGCTCGATGAGGTCATGGCGGGGCTCAACCTCAAGGAAGTGGAAGGAGTCATGGAGCTCATCCGGGAGGTCCACCGCCAAGGAGTCACGGTGATCCTCATCGAGCACGTCATGAAAGCGGTTATGGGCCTTGCTCAGAGGATTTTGGTCCTCCATCAGGGGACCCTGCTCGCCGATGCCCCTCCTCAAGCGATCGTCAACGACCCCCAGGTGATCGCAGCCTACCTGGGTCAAGGGTTTGGGAGGAGAGCGCGATGACCTCCTTGCTGGAGGTACGGGGCCTCGAGGCCGGGTACGGGGAGATCCAAGTACTCTTCGGGGTGAATCTCACCCTCAAGCTAGGCGAGACGGTTGCGCTCCTGGGGGCCAATGGAGCTGGCAAGACCACCCTCCTTCGGGCTCTGATGGGGCTCATTCCCGCGCGAGGAACCCTTCTTCTGGAGGGGCTTCCCCTCGCCTCGCTCTCTACCGAGCAGAGGGTCCAAAGGGGGGTTGCTCTGGTGCCCGAAGGGCGCAAGCTCTTCGCGGGGCTCAGCGTGGAAGAAAACCTCCTGAGTGGAAGCTTTCGCCTTCCCCCCCAAGAGCGCCGGCGAGCCCTCGAGGAGGTCTATGAGGTCTTTCCGCTCCTGGCCCAGCGGCGCAAGCAGCTTGCCGGTACGCTGAGCGGGGGACAACAGCAGATGGTGGCTATTGGACGAGCGCTGATCGCTCGACCCAAGCTCCTCTTGGTTGATGAGTTCTCCTGGGGCCTAGCCCCCATCGTGGTGGAGGAACTGGCCCAAGTCCTCGTCCGTTTAGGCCAAGGAGGACAGATGGGCCTCCTCCTGGTGGAGCAAGACCTTCAGGTTGGCCTCCAGCTCGCCCAGCGGGGCTACGTCATGGAACACGGAAGGATCGTCCTTGAAGGTCCTTCCGAAGACCTCTTGAGCAGCCCGGGCATCCGGGAAGCCTATCTCGGTCTCTAGGAGCTCGCATGGAGTTTGAACTGATCATCGAAGGGGGTTGGATCCAAACTGTCGAGACCCGCTTTCGCGCCGATGTCGGGGTGATCCAGGGGCGCATCGCGGCGATCGGCGACCTTAGGGGAGCTCTGGCCGCATGGCGCTACGATGCCTCGGGAAAAATCCTACTCCCTGGCCTCATCGACGAGCACGTCCACAGCCGCGATCCTGGCTTGACCCACAAGGAGGACTTCGCTCACGCCACCCGAGCGGCGGCAGCAGGAGGGATCACCACGATCTTAGAGATGCCCAATTCGATTCCCCCAGTTCTCGATCGAGAGCATTTTGAAGCTCGCCGGGATGCCCTAAGCTCTCGAGCCTACGTGGACTTCGGCTTGTATGGGATGGTGCTCGGCAGTAAGAACCAGAGTGCTTTAAGCGGCATGGCCGAGGTAGGGGCCATCGGCTTCAAGCTCTTTTGGGGCTATGCGCTCGACCAAACGACCCTGGCGCTCGTCTACACTCCTGAGCCCGGACGAGCAGTGGTTCCTCCCCCAACCGATGGGGAGATCTACCTTGCTTTCCAAGCCATTGCCGAACTGGGTCGACCGGTCGCCATCCACGCCGAGAACGCTGAGGTCATCGCTGCGCTTGCTGCCAAGGAACGAGGGGCCCAGGATTACGGGGCCCTGCTTCGAGCTCGCCCCCCTTTCTCCGAGCTCATGACCATCGAGGCAGCGCTTCGGCTCGCCGAAGCGAGCCAAGTCCACCTCCATGTGCTCCACATGGCTGCAGCGGAAGGCCCTGCCCTTCTCGCGCAGGCTCGAGAGCGCGGGGTAAGGGTCAGCGGGGAGACCTGCCCCCACTACCTCTTCTTGGCCGCCGAGGACTATCCCCATATCGGGCCAGCCATGAAGATCCTCCCCCCGATCCGAGAGCGCCGTCACCAAGAAGGTCTTTGGGAAGCCCTGCAACGAGGGTGGATCGACACCATCGGCTCCGATCACGCCCCCCATACTCCCGAAGACAAAGTGGGGTCTCCCCTCGAGGTGCCTGGGGGAGCAGCGACGATCCAGTTTTCCCTTCCGCTTCTCCTCGATGCGGCAGCCCAAGGTCGGCTCACCTTGGGGAAGATCGTCGAGCTCATGGCTGAGCACCCCGCCAAGATCTTCGGCCTCTATGGAACGAAGGGGGTCTTAGCCCCCGGCGCCGACGCCGATCTCACCCTCGTCGATCTTGATCGGGAATGGACGCTGGGGGAGACGCTCTCTAAAAGCCCCATCCACCCGTACCGCGGCTGGCGCGTCCGCGGCGCCCCGGTGGCCGTCTTCTTGCGCGGACGGCTGATCATGGAAGAAGGGATCGTCTTCGACCCGCCGAGCGGTCACTTCATTCGGAGCTGAAACCAATCTGCTAGAGTACGCTCATGAGGCAATACGCCTTTCTCTTAGCCCTTCTCGGAGCCTCGGCCTGGGCCCAGTGCTCCGAGCCATTCTACCCCGCTCGCCCTGGTATGTCCTGGGAGTATCAAGTAGAGTCCGCTCAACCTGCGAGGGTCCACCTCGTGGTCAATCGAGTGAGCTCCCATGGGTTCGTGGTCACTCAAACCACCCAATTCCAAGGAACTACGGTCAAGATCCACCTCCACTGGAGCTGCACTCCTCAAGGGCTGGTGAGCCCGGATTTTTTTTCCGGCAGCGTGAGCATTCCCAAGCTGACGGGCGCCTTCAAGAGCACGTTAGTCCGATACAACGGGGTCATCTTTCCGCCGGCCGCTCTTTGGAAACCGGGATATAGCTGGAGCTACCACTTCGTCATCCGAGAGACCAGCACGGAATCCGTTCCCAATAGCCCCTCGGTGCAAGTTCAGGTCGACGAAACCGTGACCAACACCATCATTGGCCCAGCTAAGGTCCAGGTTCCGGCAGGCACCTATCAGGCTCTGGAGGTGAAGAGCGCTTACCGCGTCCTTACGACAGAGGAGCTGCCGAACGGGATGAGCTACGCAACCCCCCCCATCCAAGACACCGCCACCTCCTACTACGTCCAGGGGATCGGCCTGGTCCTCCAGGTAACCCCCCAGACCCGGGAAGAGCTCCTCCACTTCACACCCTAACATGTTGGTCATCAAAGTCGGCGGCTCTTCTGGGATTGAACTCCCCCCTATCGTGAGCGACCTCGCCGAGCTCTGGCGACAAGGGGAGCGCTTTGTCGTGGTTCACGGCGGATCGGCGGAGACCAATCGGATTGCCGAAGCCCTCGGCCATCCTCCTCGTTTCCTCACCCATCCTAACGGGATGACCAGCCGGCTCACCGATCGCCCTACCCTGGAGATTTTTGAGATGGTCTACTGTGGGCTCGTGAACAAACGCTGGGTGGAGCTCTGCCAGCAAGTTGGCCTCAACGCGGTGGGCCTCTCGGGGTTAGACGGGCGACTGCTCGAGGGGCGCCGTAAAGAGGCGATCCGCTATGTCGAAGGCGGCAAACTCAAGGTGCATCGGGGGGACCTCAGCGGTTCGGTCGAGCGGGTCAACGCGGAGCTCCTCCAACTCCTCTTGGCAGCGGGCTATCTGCCCGTGCTCACCCCTCCAGCCCTCTCGGAGCAGAGCGAAGCGATCAACACCGATGGGGACACCGCAGCGGCCCAGGTAGCAATCGCCCTCAAAGCGACCACCCTCCTTCTTCTCTCTAATGTTCCGGGGCTTCTGGCTCGCTTTCCCGACGAATCGAGCCTAGTGAGAGAAATTCCAGCCCACCGAGTTGGGGAGCCCACCTACATGGAGATGGCTCAGGGGCGTATGAAGAAGAAAATTCTCGCCGCCCAGCAAGCCCTCCAAGGCGGGGTCCAGCGGGTGATCCTGGCTCGCGGTCAGGGAGAACATCCCATTCAGCGCGCCTTAGCTGGAGAGGGAACGGTCATCGGTTGATCGGCTATACTGCGGGGATGGAGCCTATGCACGCCGGTTTCGTGGCTCTCGTGGGCAAGCCCAACGTGGGGAAATCGACGCTCCTCAATGCTCTACTCGGTACCAAGGTTGCCCCCATCAGCCCTAAACCGCAGACGACTCGCAAGCGGGTTCGAGGTATCTACACAGAAGGACAGTACCAGATCGTCTTTGTGGACACTCCAGGGCTCCATCGGCACAGTGACCCCCTAGGGGCTTTTATGGACCGCGAGATGCGGGAAGCCCTTAGCGGCGTTGATCTCCTCCTCTGGGTGGTCGACCTGCGCCACCCCCCTACCTCAGAGGATCGCCTGGTGGCCGAGGCCCTCACCCCGTTCGAGGATCAGCTTCCCATCTTCTTAGTCGGCAACAAGCTCGATCTAGCCAACCACCCAGAGGAGCACCTCGAAGCCTACAACAGGCTCCTCAAGGTCCAGCGCCGCTACATGCTCTCGGCTTTCGACGAGCGGGCGGTCGCCCAGCTCCGCGCAGACCTCCTCGAGCTGATCCCCGAAGGTACCTTCCTCTTTCCCCCAGACTTCGCTCGCTCAGACCAAAGCCCCGAGGAGTGGAGCGCTGAGATCGTACGGGAGGAAGCGATGAAGCACCTACGGGAGGAGGTGCCCTATGGAGTGGCCACCAAGACCGAGGAGTTCAGCGAGCGAGAGAATGGGATGATCTACATTCGGACCATCCTCTACGTGGAACGACCCTCCCACAAACCGATCCTCATCGGTCGGGAGGGAAGAAAACTCAAGGAGATTGGTCAGGCGGCCCGCAAGCAGCTCGAGGTCCTCCTCAACCGCAAAGTCTACCTGGAGCTCGAGGTCAAGGTCTACCCCGATTGGCGGAAAGATCCTGAGGCTCTGAGGGAGCTGGGATATGCCTAGCCCCGCGTACCCCATCCCCACGGTCGCTGCGCTCCTTCAGGGCCCCTCCGGACGCCTCCTCTTTGTCCGCACCGAGAAGTGGCGGGGTCTTTGGGGTATTCCGGGAGGAAAGGTCGAGTGGGGGGAGCGACTCCTTGAAGCTCTGAGACGAGAGATCCGCGAGGAGGTCGGCCTCGAGGTGATCGACCCCCGCTGGGCGATGCTCCAAGAAGGGATTTTGGAAGAAGAGTTCTACCGGCCGATGCACTTTCTCTTCCTCAACTATTTCGCCCACAGCACAAGCGAGGAGGTGAGGCCCAACCAGGAGATTCAGGAGTGGGCCTGGCTCGAGGCCGAAGCTGCTTGGGGGCTCCCCCTCAACCGACCAACTCGAGAGCTGCTCAAGCTTTGGGGGGGAGCTTGAGTCGAGTCGCTCTGGTCAGCGGCTCGGCCGTCGGGATTGGGCGAGCCATCCTGCTCGCCTTAGCACGTCACGGCTTCGACGTGGTGGTGCACTACCGCACGAGCGCCCAAGAGGCACAGGCAACTCTTCAAGAGGTGCAAGGCCTGGGTCGCCGCGCGATCGCCTTGCAAGCCGATCTCACCCGACCCGAAGAGGCCCAGAAGCTGATCCACAATACCTTGGACGCTTTCGGAGCACTCCATGTGCTGGTCAACAACGTAGGGGACTACCTTCACCAACCGATCGAGGAGGTCTCCCCCGAGGCCTGGCGGGCGATTCTCGACTCCAATCTGAACGCGACCTTCTATCTCACCCAAGCCGCCCTTCCCCACCTGCTGGCCGCTGGCTGGGGACGAGTGGTCAACCTGGGCTATGCGGGAGCCCAGAACTTGCTGGCCCGCCCAGGGATCACCGCCTACGCCATTGCCAAAACCGGGGTGATCCTTTACAGCAAGGCTTTAGCCAAACGGTTAGCCGGACGAGGGGTGACGGTGAACGTGGTGGCTCCCGGGGTGGCTGAGAACTCGGTCTCCAAACCGGTCGAGGAGATTCCGGCTGGTCGCTTGGCTCGCCTGGAGGAGATTGCCCACGCGGTGCTCTTCTTTGTCGATGAAGCCTCTTCCTATCTGACGGGCCAGGTCCTGGAAGTGGCTGGAGGCTGGAATCTCTGACGTCTAGCCTACGTTTGAAACGCCTAGGAGAGAGAAGAATGGGCTCCATGATCGAAATCGAAGATACCGGCCTGAGCTTTACCAGCGAGCTCGACCTCGCCCGGCTGACCCAGCTCTCCCGGGAGTGGCTCGAGGTGCTGGGGGAGAACCCCGAACGGGAGGGATTGCTGAAAACCCCCGAGCGGGTGGCCAAGGCCTGGGCTTTTCTGACCCGCGGATACCGGCAAAACCTCGAAGAGGTCGTCCACGGAGCGATTTTTGAAGCCGAGGGCAGTGACATGGTCCTCGTCCAGGGAATCGAGTTCTATTCCATGTGCGAGCATCACTTGCTTCCCTTCTTCGGTAAGGTCCATATCGGCTACATCCCCAAGCACAAGATCCTGGGGCTCTCGAAGTTCGCCCGCATCACCGATATGTTTGCCCGGCGCCTCCAGGTTCAAGAACGGCTTTCGTGGCAGATCGCTGAGGCGATTCAGGAGATTCTAGAGCCTCAGGGGGTTGGCGTGGTCATCGAGGGGGTTCACCTTTGCATGATGATGCGGGGTGTCGAGAAGCAGCACTCCGCAACCACCACGAGCGCCATGCTGGGGACGTTCCGAACCAACAGCAAGACCCGCGAGGAGTTTCTCAGCCTTTTGCGCAACCGGTAGAATGGAGCAGCCAGCCTGGAGCTGGCGAGGCTTGTCATGGAGATCCGCGCGATCTTCTTCGACCTAGGCGGCGTCTGCCTGACCAATGGCTGGGATCGTGAGCAACGCCAGCTGGTTGCCCAACAGCTGGGATTCGACCACCAGGCCTTCGAGCGTCGCCACCAATACGTGGTGGACGCCCTGGAACGGGGTGCCCTGAGCCTAGACGACTATCTACGCTGGACGCTCTTCTATGAGCCTCGCCCTTTTGAACCGCAAACGGTCGTCGAGGCCATCTTCAGCCTCTCGCAAGCGGTTCCCGGCACCCTCGAGATCGTGGGTCGGTTGGCCGAGCAGGGCTATTTTCTAGCTACTTTGAACAACGAATCCCGCGAGCTCAATGAGCACAGGATCCGCCGCTTTGGCCTCCGCACGTACTTCTCAGCCTTCTTCAGCTCCTGCTACCTCGGATCACTCAAGCCGGAACCGGAGCACTACCTCAAGGCTCTCCGGATCAGCCAGAAAGAGCCGCAGGAATCTTTGTTCATCGATGATCGGCCGGCCAACGTAGAAGTGGCTCAGATCCTCGGGATGAGGGCGCTCCTCTATCAAGGAGCGGAGAAGCTCAAGGCTGATCTGCTCCAGCTTGGTCTGAACCTCTGATGGACTTTCTGGAAGCCCTCAGCCGCCCCCCCTTGGTCCTCGGCATCGATCCAAGGCCTGAGCTTCACCCTATTCCCCCTCTAGCCCACATCGAGCGCTACAGCTTTGAGCTGATGGAGCGGCTTGCCCCCAAACTGGCTGCTGTCAAGTTTCAGACCGCTTTCTTCGAGGCTTTGGGACCTCTCGGCAGCCAGCTCTTCCACAGACTTCTGGCAGGAGCCAGAGTCCTCGGTCTTCCGGTGATCATCGACGGCAAGCGGGGGGATATCGGCTCGACCGCCGAGGCCTACGCCCGGGCTTACCTGGAGGCCTACCCCGGCAGCGCCCTCACGGTCCACCCCTATTTGGGCCCAGAGAGCCTGAGGCCATTGCTCAAAGCTGCCCAGACCCACGGCGGAGCGATCTTCGTCCTCCTTCGCACCTCGAATCCCGAGGCCGAGTGGATCCAGGAGGCACAGGTCGAGGGAGAACCCCTCTATCTCCGCCTTGCGAGGTGGTTAGCCCAGGAAGAAGCCCGCTATCTGCGAGGGGACTGGAGCGCTATAGGTGGGGTGGTCGGCCTTAACCATCCAGAGGCCGTTTGGGCGGTGAGGGCCGTGTTGCCCCGGAGCCCACTGCTCTTGCCCGGCTTAGGCGCTCAAGGAGGCCATCCTTTAGCGGGGCCTGGCTTCCTCAACACGGCCAGCCGGAGCCTCTACTATCCCGGTGGGGTTCCTCATCTAGAGCGGGCTGAAGCTCAAGCCTCCGCCTATTTAGAGGCTCTCAAGGCAAGCTAAACAACCTCATCTTCTCCTGTTAGGCTTAAGGACCGATGGGGCACTTGTGGTTGGGCATCCTCGGCGGCATCCTGCAGGGCATCGTGGAGTGGCTACCGGTCAGCAGCAAAACGATCAACCTCCTCCTCTACCACGCTGCTGGGCTCCCGGTGAGCCAGGCGTACACCCTGGGTCTCGTCGCCAACTTCGGCTCCTTCTTTGCCGCCTTGTTCTATTTCCGCCGAGAGATCGCAGAGATCCTCCGAGCTCTTCGCCGACCTCTAAGTCCGGAGCCCAACGCTCAGCTGCTCCGTTTCATGTTCTGGGCTACGCTGGCTACCGGGCTGGTTGGAATCCCCGTCTATGAGGTCGCAAAACACACCCTTTCGGTGACCGGCGGCTCATGGGCGATGCTCCTGGTCGGCTGCCTCCTGCTCGGCACCGGCTACTTGGCTAGCCGCAAGGAAGCTCTCGCCCAGCTTCGGCAGGGCGGTGAAGAGGGCATCCCCTCGACCGGCCCCTCGCTTTTAGTAGGAGCCCTCCAAGGCCTGGCTGCTCTTCCCGGTGTGAGCCGAAGCGGAGTGACGGTGACCCCGCTTTTGGCAATGGGCTATAGCGCTGCTCAAGCCCTCCGCCTCTCGTTCTTGCTCGATGTGGTCGCTCTACTCGGCGCGGGCTTGGTCCCCCTTGCCTCCAAGGGTGGCCTGAGTTCGGTGCGCGCGCTGGGCACTGGGACCACCCTTCTTATGCTGGTGGTTGCCGGAGTGGTGAGCTTTCTGGCCATCGGGGGGGTGCTGCGCCTGGCCTCCCGGCTCAAAACTTCAACAGCTACCTATCTCATCGCAATTGTGACCATCGCGGTGGCTCTTGCTGGCCTCTTGGCATGATATACTGGCTTCTTAGGGGCCTCGGCCCCGGGAACCTTAAGAGCTCGGGTGGAGGGTTGGCCGAGTGGTTGAAGGCGGCGGTCTTGAAAACCGCTGTAGGCTTTGAGCCTACCGGGGGTTCGAATCCCTCACCCTCCGCCAACCCTTCGTTCGTGGAGAGGTGGCCGAGTGGCTGAAGGCGGCGGTTTGCTAAACCGTTATAGGGGACTAAATCCCCTATCGGGGGTTCGAATCCCCCCCTCTCCGCCAGATATTCCGTCCGAGCTCTTTCTCCGCGATCGCGTCCTTAGCCTTGACCGGGTCCGCCTGATGGCGGTCCTCAACGTAACCCCTGACTCCTTCTCGGATGGGGGCCGCTATCTCTCCCCAGAGCAAGCGCTTGAGCAGGCGCGCAGACTTAAGGAAGAAGGGGCGGATCTCCTCGATGTGGGGGCCGAGTCGACCCGACCAGGCGCTTCCCCAGTCTACCTCGAAGAAGAACGCGGACGCCTCGCCCCAATCCTCGAAGCGCTCCTCGAGCTTGGGCTCCCTCTCAGCGTGGACACCCGTAAGCCCGAGATCGCCCGCGAAGCCCTCGCCTTAGGAGCCCATCTGATCAACGACGTCTCCGGCCTCACCAACCCAGCAATGCTTGAAGTCTGCGCCCGCTTCCAGGCTCCCGCGGTAATCGTCCACGCTCCTCCCCGCCCCTGGAATCCTCAAGATCCCATTGGCGAGATCTCGGCCTTTCTCGCTCACCAAGCCCACATCGCGCTCGAGGCTGGCCTACCCCAGGTGATCCTGGATCCCGGCTTTGGTATGGCCAAGGGAGTGCAGATCAACCTCAAGTTGACCCGCCAGCTTCGGCGCTTTCAGATGGGCTTTCCCCTCCTCCTTGGAGCGAGCCGCAAGGGCACGATCGGGGTGTTAAGCGGCGTCGAAGCACCCGATCAGCGGGTCGTGGGAAGCGTTGCTCTAGGTCTTTGGGCCGTCCAGGAGGGGGTCCGGATCCTCAGGGTGCACGACGTCAGGGCGCATCGAGAAGCTCTAAGAGTCTGGGAGGCGCTCAGTGGGCTGGATCAACCTTGAGGGGCTTGAGTTTTACGGTCACCACGGCGTGAAGCCCGAGGAGAACCGCTTAGGGGCTCGCTTCGTCGTCGATCTTCGCTTTGAAGTGCCCTTCGAAGGTCGGGGCGACCGCCTCGAAGAGACGGTCGACTACGCTCAGGTCTACGGGACGGTTGCCGAATTGGTGACTCAGAGAAGGTTCTACCTCATCGAGGCCCTGGCTGACAGCCTGGCTGAGGAGCTTCTCCGGCGCTTTCCCATGATCCGCAGCTTGGTCGTCCGAGTCCATAAGCCCCATGCCCCTTTGCCGGGCGTCTTCCGGGATGTCTTCGCTGAAACGTTCCGCGAGCGACTCTAGCCCAAGAGGGCGGAAATGAGCCCGAGAAGATCGGGAAGGGCGGGAAGAACAGCTTCCAAGCAGGTGGAGATCGCCCTGGGATTTCCGGGCAAGTTGAGGATGAGGCTGGTTCCCCGTATACCCGCTACGCCCCGGTACAGGATCGCCGTAGGGGTCTCCGCAAGGCTCACCTGTCGGATGACTTCCGGTAGGCCCGGCATGACTTTTTCGAGGAGAGGCAAGGTCGCCTCAGGTGTCACATCTCGAGGGGCAGGACCCGTACCCCCCGTCGTCACCACCAAACCGCAGGTCGCAGTGAGTTCAAGGATCGCCTGTTGGATCAGCTCTCGCTCATCGGGAACCAGGCGGTAGTGAAATTCCATCCGATAAGGTAGGCGGGCTTCCAAAACGTTTTGAATCGCAGGGCCAGAGCGGTCCTCGTAGATTCCCCGGCTAGCCCGATCAGAAACAGTGACGATTCCTATCCTCAATCGACGCATGGCGGATCTTCGCCTGACTTCGGTCTGGGATCAGCTTCCGCTATGACCTGGTTGGAGACGTTCCTTGAGGAGCTCTAAGGATTCGGGATTCTCTAAAGAGGTCACATCGCCCCGCACCTCCCCTTCCTGGATCAGCTCGCGCAACAGCCGCCTCATGATCTTTCCGCTGCGGGTGCGCGGCACCGTCTCGCTGACCACCACCCGTGCGGGGCGGGCGATCGGACCAACTGCCCGTACGATCTCTTCAGCAAGCGCCTCCTCGAGCCCAGGCGGAATGGCTACCCCGCTGCGGGGCACCACGAAGGCCACGGGGACCTGACCCTTGATGGGATCCGGGATCCCGATCACGGCAGCCTCCCCCACCACCGGGTGGTTAAGGAGGGCAGCCTCCAGCTCCATGGTGCCCAACCGGTGACCGGAGACATTGATCACATCATCCACGCGGCCGGTGACCCAAATCTGCCCGTCAGGATCCAAAATCGCCGCGTCCGCGCAGAAGTAGCGGCCCGGAAAGCGGCGGAAGTAGGTGGCTTGGTAGCGCTCTGGATCCCCCCAGACCCCACGCGCCAGCGAAGGAAAGGGGGCTTTGAGGGTCAGGTAACCCAGCTCGCCGGCTGGCAGAGGCCGCCCCTCCTCATCGACCACCTCGGCGAGATAACCGGGAAGCGGGTGGCCGCAGGAGCCGGGCTTCGTCGGGGTGAGCCCGATCATGCTCGAGGTCCAAGCGGTACCGGTCTCAGTCTGGCCGTAGGTATTGTTGACAAACGCACGGCCTTTCCCCAACACATCACGGCTCCAGTACCAGGTCTCAGGATCCAACGGCTCACCGACCAAAGCGATGACATCGAGAGCGTAGCGGCGGCCTTCCATCCAGCGCTCCCCCGCCCTCCGGAGCATTCGAAGCAGCGTGGGGGCCGTGAAGAGCTTATTCACTTGATAGCGCTCGAGGATCTGGTAGAACCTCCCCGGATCTGGGGTATCGGGGGCCCCTTCGTAGATGACCAGAGTCACTCCATGAGCGAGGCCGCCCACCAGGGCAAAGATGGGAAACGTCAACCACCCCACGTCCGCCGTGCACCAGTAGACATCCTGTGGCTTGAGGTTGAGGCTCCACTTCACGTTCGCATAGGCACCCACCAGGAAACCAATGCCTGAGTGGACCAACCCCTTCGGCTTGGAGGTCGTCCCCGAGGTATAGATGATGAACCCCGGCGCGTTGGCTTCTAGCGGCTCAGGGGCGACTTCGGGCGGAGCATCGGCGGTAAACTCAGCATAGGTCAGGTCGCGGCCGGGCGTCATGGGCACGGAGATCCCTAGACGGGGAATCACGACCACTTTCTCTACTGAGGTCACCCCTTCCAGAGCTTGGTCGAGAGTCTCCTTGAGGGGGACTACCTTCCCCCGACGGAGGCTCCCATCAGCCACCACCACCAGACGGGGGGCAGCATCGAGAAGCCGCTCACGGACCGCCTGAGCCGAAAACCCGGCAAAGATCACCGAATAGATGGCCCCTACCCGATAGCAGCCATGGATCACCGCGAATACCTCAGGGATGTTGGCCATATAGACCGCCACGCGATCGCCGGGTTTGATGCCCATGGCTTTGAGGGCGCCCGCAAAGCGGTTGGTGGCCTCATAGAGCTGGCGGTAGCTCCATACCTCCCTCGCGCCGTCCTCTCGCTCGTAAAAGAGGGCTACCTGGTTAGCCCGCGTCTCAAGGTAGCGGTCGATGCAGTTAACCGAGACGTTGGAGAGGCCGCCGACGAAGTAGCGGAAGTGGCCCAGCTCTCCCTCAAGAGTCCGATCCCAAGCCGAATACCAGACGAGCTCGCGGGCGATTGAGGACCAATAGGTCTCGGGATCCCGGCGGGCCTCCTCCAGAAGGCGAGCGGCTTCGTCAGGGCTCATTGGGGCCTGTTGGCGAAGGATCGGTGTAGGGGGAACCAGCGGCTTGTTAAAAAGGGGCACAGCGTCCACGGGTACCTCCTGGGGTGGCCTTATTCTCTCAAGCCCAACCCCGAGTTTCAACACCCCTAGCTCAGTCCAGATCGACCAAGAGATCGCTCTGCAAGGGCCCCTGGTACCCTACTTGGTGGAACGTCTCGACGCCGATGCGCTCAGGCGCCCGGTCGAGAAAAGCGAGCACCGAGAGGGCCTGGGTGCGATGCTGAGCCATGGCCCTGAGTTTTTTGAGCACCGTTGAAGGCTGAAGCTGGCGAAGGTGGGTGGGTGGAAGGTGCTCGGCCTCCTGACCGGGAAGCGGTTGAGGTGAGGTGTAGTAGAGGAGCTGGACTTCGGGGCCGTGCTCCAACGCCTTTGCGACCCACCGGCTGGCAGCCACATGATCTGGGTGCTGGTTGATCCCATTGGGGGGGAATGTGACGACGATGCGCGGCCTTAGCTCGTGAAAGCGCTGGCGGAGCAGATCGGCGATCTCGGGATGATCTGCCACCCCTTCTCCTCGATCAGTCCCTCGGGGAAGGGGACCGAGGTCGTCGTGCTCCGGCTTAGCATTTGGAAAATCGAGAATTTCCAAATATGAGACGCCGAGAATGGCCGCCGATCGCTGGAGCTCCTCCGTACGAATCTGAGCCAACCGCTCAGGCGGACAGAGCCCTAGAGTACGGCCTGCTTCTCCGCGCGTCAGGGTGATCAGGCCGGCCCGAAGTCCGCGCTCCGAGAGTTCAATCAGCGTCCCCCCAGCACCGAAGACTTCGTCGTCGGGATGCGGTACCACCACCAGGAAGTCGACCATATGCTTAGTTTAGTCTGGGGCCACAAGGGGATCAGTCTTCCAAGATCCCAGCAAAGTTGATGGGGTCCGGATCAACCTGGACGCGCCCACCAAAGGCTTCTCGAAGGCCGCTAAGCAACGGAGCGAGAGTCTCGGTCTCACCCCTGAGGAGTAGATGAAAGAGGTATCTTCCCTTCAGGCGGGGAATTGGAGCCGCTGCTGGGCCGAGTAGCCCCGAAACCCCTCGCCCTCGCAGCCAAGCAGCAATCTGTTCAGCGAGCATTCGAGCCCGCTGCTCGTGGGCTTGAGCTACCTCTAACTTGACCATGCGCACAGCGGGTGGGTATGCGAGTTCTTTCCTCCGCTCGAGCTCGGCGCGCAACAAAGGGAGAGGATCTCCTTGTAAAAACGATTGGTGGACGGGGTGTTGGGGTTCAAAGGTCTGCACCAGGATGAGGGGGCGGCGGCTTGGGTGAAGTTCGGTCAAGCGCCAGAGCAATCGGATGTAGCGCTCGGAGGCCCTAAAGTCGGACTCCATGAGGAAACCATCTGCGTAGGGGAGGACGATCAGAGCCAGCCCTGGGAGCAGGGGAGCTCGAAGAATCGCGGTAGTTCCAAGAAGAATCCCAGGATCCCCGCGAAGCAGGGGACTGAGATCCCCCTTATGCTCACGGGTGTAGAGGGTAATCGGAAGGCCAAGGTTCTGCTCGCTCAAAGCCTCAAACAAACGACCGACTCCCAACCCGCGCAGCTCGAGGATCTCAGAGGAACATACCGGACACCAGGAGGGAGCCGGCTCCAGATGGCCGCACTGGTGGCAGAGCAAAAAGCCCCCCCTTCCTTCTTTGTGGTAGCGCAGAGGTAGGCTGCAGCGGGGGCACATCGCGCGCCAACCGCAACGGGGGCAGCGCAGAAGGCTGCTGTGCCCTTTGCGGGGCGCGAGGACGATCGCCTGATAGTTTCGCTCCGCGACCTGCCGGAGAAGCCGCAGAGCCTCTTGGCTCAAAGGCCATGTACGCTCCTGCTGAAGGTTGATCACCTCAGGTCGAGGCGAGGGCCAGGGCAGCCCGCGGCCGCTGAGCGAGAGGCTCTCTAAGCTGGGTAGCTGAGAGAGGCGGAGGAGGGGTACGCCGAGGAGGCGAGCCCTCAGGGCGGCCAAGCGAGGAATCCAGGCTCGCGAACCTTTCGGCAGCTTATAGGAGGGCTCGTCTTCTTCTACGAGCACGATGAGCCTCGGGGTCATGGGAAGACTAAGGCCGAGGTATGTCGCCAAGATATGAGTTGGCCGCTCGGGTAGAGCCTCCCAAAGCGCTCGCCGCTCCTCCTCGCTCAGCTCGCCGTGAAAAGCGGCCCCCGAGAGGACCTGCGCATAACGTCGAAGCAGGGCGAGCTCAGGAAAAATGAGCAGGGTTGGCCCAAGAGCCATCCAGCGCGCCAGGAGCTTTAAGCGCTGGGTGAGCCTACCTCCGTAGAGAGCCTCGGGGATCTCGTCAGGTTCAGAGGGCGAGGGAGGAAGAGCGGGCCCTGGGGTGCTGGAGACCTTCTCGATGAAGCCTTCACGGACCAAGCGGCGTAGGGTTCCTAGGCTTAATCCACTCTGACGAGAGAGTTCGGTTAAGCTCGGCCAGGCCTCCACCTCGCGGAAAGGTTCCAGGGCCTGCCGCTCTGGTTCAGGAAGCGCTTTTTCCCCTATCCTCCAACCAAAGGAAGGGGCAGACTCCCCAACGGCGTCTTCGAGGATCCCCCCCTCGCGGAGGGACTCTAGGAGCTTCGAATCAAAAGAGCGAGCCAACTGCCACCCCGCAGCTAGCGACTCTAGGCCCGGTGGGAGGAGGCTCTTAGGAGCAGCCGGAGCCAAGCGGACCCGGTGGCGAAAGCGGCGAGGGAGAAAGACGAGGTCGTCGAGCAGGGTGCCCAAGGGGGCAAAGACCTCCTCTGCAGCAGCTTGGAGAAAAGCGAGCTCCTGAGCGCGAAGCCAAGGCTTTTGTCCCAAAAAACCTAGAGCATGGCGGAGATGAGGCGCTGGCCTACTCGGCTCCTCACCCAGCACGATCCCTACCTGATATTCCTCCCGCCAGGGAACCACAAGGCGCCATCCAGTGAGATCGCCCCCAGGGTCTGGAAAGGGGGGCAGACAGGAGACGGGCCCAAGAGGCAGGGGGAGCAAGACGCGCAGGACCCGCACGGGCTCACCTAGCCGAAAAAGTTGATGGTTCCCGACTGAACCTTCCCGTAGTGAAGGAGCACCAAGTAGATGACCCAACCCGAAGCAGCCACATAGAGCCAGACTGGAACCGTGAGGCGGGCCCAACGGCGATGGGTCGCAAAGCGGCCCCGAAAAGCGTTATAGAGAACCACGATGCCAAGCGGCAGGTTGAGGGTGGCCATAAGCTCGTGAATCCCCAGAAACGCCAGGTAGGCACCTCGCCACTGAGCAGGCCCTTCATAGAGCGTTACCCCGACCAAAGCCCACTCCAGCAGATAAAGGATCAGGAAGATCACGGCAAACGCAGAGGCGGTCAGCATCATGCGGTGATGCCAGACCCGCTGGCCCCGCCGGATCAAAAAGACCCCAATCAGCAAGAACACGGCGCTGACCACTATGGCGACAGAAGACCAAAGCATCAGAAAGGCGTTGAGTGAAGCGCGCTCCATAATCTCCTTCAAGCTACCTTATCCCGCAATCCGCAAAGGGAAAGGCGAGCTACGAAGGCTCATAGCCGAGGAGCTGAAGGAGCCGCTCGAGGTCAGCCTGACTTCGGTAAGCGATCTCTAGTCTCCCCCGCTCCTGCCCCAACAAGCGGACTGGAAGGCCAAGGCGCTGAGAAAGCGATGCGGCGATCTCCGGATAGCTTTCCCGAGAACGAGACTTCGTACGGGAAGGCGGCCTAAGGGTCTCGGCCTGCCGCACAGAGAGCCCACGAGTAAGGATCTGCCGCAACCCCCAAAGTCGCTCCTCTTCCGGCAGCATGAGGAGGGCCCGAGCGTGACCCGCGCTGATCAAGCCTTCCTCCAAAGCCTCTAAGACCTCGGAGGGAAGCTGAAGGAGGCGCAGGGCATTCGTAACCGTGCTACGGGCCTTTCCGACCGCACGAGCGATCTCCTCCTGACTCAAACCCATCTCCAAAAGGCGGGCAAAACCACGAGCCTCTTCCACGGGGTTGAGGTCTTCTCGCTGGAGGTTCTCCACCAACGCCAGCTCTAGGGCCTCCCGATCCCCGAGATTGCCTACGATTGCCGGAACCTCCTCCAGTCCAGCCAACAGAGCGGCGCGGTAACGCCGCTCTCCTGCGATCAGCTCGTAACCTTCCCCCTTAGGGCGAACCAACAAGGGCTGAAGGACTCCTTTCTCTCGGATCGACTGGGCCAGCTCGGCCAGGCTCTCCTCACGGAAAACCTGACGAGGCTGAGCGGGGTTAGGGTGGATCAAAGCGACAGGAACTTGGATGAGCGGGTTTCGCGCTTTAGGAAGGAGCGCCTCGAGACCCTTTCCCAAACCGCTAGGCTTCTTGGACACGTCGGAGCACCTCCTCTGCAAGCCTCCGATAGGCATGAGCTCCGCTGGATGTGGGGGCATACAAAGCGATCGGTTGAGCATAACTCGGCGCTTCAGCGAGCCGAACATTGCGGGGAATCACAGTCCAAAAGACTTGATCTTTAAGGTGCGCGCGCAGGTTGGCTTCTACCTGCTGGGAGAGCAGCGTGCGAGGGTCGAACATGGTGATGAGAACACCCAACAAGCGGAGGGTAGGGTTCCAGGCAGCGCGAACCTCATCAACCGTCCTCAAGAGGTTGGCGATCCCCTCGAGGGCATAGTACTCGGCTTGCACCGGCACGATCAGGCCTTCTGCGGCGACCAAGGCATTGAGCGTGAGTGGGCCGAGACTCGGAGGGGCATCGATGAGGATCAAGTCGTGTCGATCTTCCAGAGCAGACAAAGCCTCGCGTAGACGACCCGGCTGATCGCCCAATTCGACGTTTGCCCCAACCAAGTCAGAGTTAGCTGGCAGCAGATCAAACTGGGGAGAGATGGGGACCAACAAGCTGTGTGGCTCCTCATCCCCGATCAACAAAGTATAAACACCTTTGGCTCCATTGATTCCAAGGCCGGAGCTCGCATTGGCTTGGGGATCCAAATCCACCAGGAGGACCCGTCGATGGGCAGCCAGAAAAGCGGCAAGATTGACGGCAGTGGTCGTCTTGCCCACTCCTCCTTTTTGATTGACAATGGCGATTCGCTTCATGAAGCCCCCAAGGGATGCTTGCGAGGAAGGCCGGGAGCTCGGGGAAAGCGCTCCGGAACAACCCTACGTTGCTCAAAGACGAGAAGGCGGCGGCGATCCTCTCCTTGGGTCAACTCCAGAGCAACATCGCGGATGAGCTCAGCGCCGAGCAGGTTGGCGGCGCGCAACCCTTGCTCGAGTTCGGCTTCGACCGCAGGACCTTTATAGACCACGAGCTGCCCTCCAGGACGTAGGAACGGGAGTCCGAGTTCCAAGCTCAGCGAGAGGGAGCCTACCGCTCGAATGACCGCGCGATCATAGCGCCCTCGATGAGCTGGATCTCGACCCCAAAGCTCAGCTCTTCCCCAGAGGATCGCCGTCGCCTTGAGGCCGAGCTCTTGGCATAGGACCTGCAAATATCGAGCTTTTTTCCCGACGCTTTCCAGAAGAACGAGCTCCAGATCGGGTCGAGCAAGCTGAAGCGGAAGGCCGGGCAGCCCGGCACCGGAGCCCACGTCGAGGACCCGTATGCCCGCTTCCCAGGAGGTCGCCAAAAGCCCGGTAAGGGAGTCGAGGAGGTGTTTGATGACAATCTCTCCCTCCTCCTTGAGCGCGGTCGGAGCGTCTTCTCGACGCAGCATCTCGTAGAGACGCTCGAGGGCCTCTAGGGTTGCCGAAGAAAGGACTAAACCCAAGCGAGCCGCGTTCTGCTCCAAAAGCGCCCTTCCTTCGGGGGAGAGAGAAGGATGTTTCACGTGAAACACCAGCCCCCTTAGTCTATCGTGATTTGCGAGCTCCCGATCAAGTGATGCTTCATCGAAGGCAGGATACCCTGAATTCCCCTCCCCTGCCGAGCTTAGGCTCCAAAACCCGCCCAACCATGATCCCACAACCTCGCTGAGGCCTCCGGATTGCGCTCGAGCTTCACAGTTCAGCCAGTCGTAATTTGGCTGCGCGCAACGATCAAGCGTTCGGCAGGAAGCATTGTAGGGCCAAGAAGGCCAAGGTGCGGCCGCTCACCAGGCTTGGTCGGCTCAGGCGGAGTGCTCGATATCGGATGGGCCTGGGACCTAGCGGATCACGGAGTCAACTCTTCATGGCGGATCCCATGCGCTGCCGCAGATCTCCCCTCGGATGGAGCGAAAGGCCCCAATCCAAGGAAGCCTGCGCTAAAATGGAGCAGCTGCCCCAAGGAGGGGTCGAGATTGACGCAACACACCATATGGCAACACGTCCTGGAGTACATCCGCCAGAACATCAATGACGTGGAATACCATACCTGGTTCGAGCGGATCCGCCCCTTGGGGATCAACAACGGGGTTCTTGAGCTAGGAGTTCCAACCTCGTTCGCAGGGGACTGGATCCAGAAGCACTACGCCGGCTTAATTCAAGAAGGGCTCGCCCATCTGGGAGCTCAAGCACCTCGCTTTGAGCTTAAAGTTATTCCCGGCACCCCAATCCAGACCGATATCTTCTCCAGCGCCCAATCGACATCCATTCCGAGCGACCCCCGTAGCCGACTCAACCCCAAATACACCTTCGAGAATTTTGTGGTGGGACCGAACAATCGCCTAGCTCACGCCGCGGCTCTGGCCGTCGCCGAATCTCCTGGTCGGGCCTACAATCCTCTTTTCATCTACGGTGGGGTGGGGCTGGGAAAGACCCACTTGATGCATGCTGTGGGTCACTCCGTGGCGCTTCGCTTCCCTAAGCTCAAGATCGAATACGTCTCCACCGAGACGTTCACCAACGATCTCATCAACGGCATCCAGCGCGATCGAATGAACGAATTCCGGGAGCGCTATCGTTCCGTCGACCTTCTTTTGGTCGACGACATTCAGTTCATTGCGGGCAAGGAGCGAATTCAGGAGGAGTTTTTCCACACCTTCAACACCCTCTACGAGGCTAGAAAACAGATCATCCTCTCTTCGGATCGGCCTCCTAAGGACATTTTGACCCTCGAATCGCGGCTGAGGAGTCGCTTTGAGTGGGGGTTGATTACTGATATCCAGCCCCCTGAGCTTGAGACTCGAATCGCGATCCTCAAGATGAATGCCGAGTATCGGGGTATCTGGATTCCCGATGAGGTCTTAGAGTACATCGCCCGCCAAGTCACCTCCAACATCCGCGAGCTTGAAGGCTCCTTGATGAGGGTCATCGCCTACGCCTCCCTCAACGGGGTAGAGATCAGCAAGGCCGTTGCAGCTCGCGCTCTCTCCGATATCTTCACTGCTCGCGAAACGGAGTATTTACCTGAAGAGATCCTGCGAGCAGTCGCTGAGCACTATGGGCTGCGCCCTGAAGAGCTTCGCGGGGTTGGTCGGCGCAAAGAAGTGGTCCTTCCTCGTCAGGTAGCGATGTATCTCATTCGCGAGCTCACCCACGCTTCACTCCCTGAGATTGGACAATTCTTCGGCGGTCGGGATCACACGACGGTACTCTATGCGATTCAAAAGGTCCAAGAGCTCCTGGATGCTGACCGATCTCTCCAGAAAGACCTCGCCCTCATCCGAGAGCGCCTCGGATGACCCTGTGGATAACTCTGTGGAGAACTTGTGGATAAGCCTGTGGATAAGCCTGGGGAAAACCCGATTCCATACGGGCCTGTGGATAAGGAGGAGAGTTATCCACAGGTTATCCACACCACCCCCCCAGTTATCCACAAGAGTTATCCACAAGCTATTTGGCTTGAGCATCGGATCAACTTGGGGTTTTCCACACTATCCACAGCCCCTACTACTACGACGACTAATTTTTTAAAATTATCAAAAAGCCGTAGTCGTTAACTTAAAGAGGAGACCATGAACGCGACGATCAGCAAGCGAACCCTTCTCGAAGGCCTCAGCTCCCTAGAGCGCGTCATTCCAACGCGCAGCTCCAACCCGATCCTCACTTATCTCTGGGTTGAGGGTTTAAGAGAAGGGTTGCGCTTTCGTGGAAGCAACGGAGAGATCGATCTTGAGCTCACCTTGCCGGCTGAAGTCGAAGGGGTAGGAAGAGCTTTGGTACCCGCTCAGCCGTTTTTTCAACTTGCTAAGAGCTTGCCAGAAGGAGGAGCCGTTGAGTTGAGGTTAGAGGAGAAGCTCGAGCTGGCGGCCGGGAGTTTCCGCACACACCTAGGGATTGCCTCAGTGGAGAGCTATCCCGAACTCGTCTTTCCCCATGGGCAGGGTGAGCGCCTTTTGAGCCAAGAGCTTCTCCGGGCTCTCGGCCGGGTGCGCTATGCCTGTAGCCATGAAGAGTATCGAGCCGTTTTTCGGGGCGTTCAGCTTGAGCTGGGATCCTCCTCGCGGGCGGTAGCCTCAGATGGATTTCGCCTTGCTCTTTCGGAGCTTCGGCCGATTGGCGAACAATCGCGAAAAATGGTTGTCCCGGCCCGAGCGGTCGATGAACTTCTTCGCGTGTTTGCCAAAGTGGAGGAGGAACTCGAGCTCGCCTTGGGCGAAGGCGAGCTCGTGGTCAGGGGCGGTGGCCTTCAGATGAAGATGCGCCTTATGGAGGGGGAGTTCCCCGACTACGAGCGCGTGATTCCCCGTCAGATCGCTCTTGAAGCTCTAATCGGGGCACCTGAGCTGGTGGAGAGCCTAAAGCGCGTCTCGGTGTTGGCGGACCGCTCGAACCGGCGGGTTGACCTTCTCTTTGCGGGTACAACGCTTGAGGTGGTGGCCGAGGGGGATTTTGGCCAAGGCCGTGAGGAGCTGGCCCTTGAGGAGGGTCAGGGCCAGATGATGGCTTCCTATAATGCTCAGTACCTTATCGATGCCCTCAACCCAATTCAAGGACGAGTGCGGCTTCAGCTCTCCGGGCCGACCACTCCGACGCTGATTCGGGACGACGAGGACCCAGCCTATCTCGCGGTCGTCGTTCCTCTTCGGGTCTAGGTGTAGACTCAAGGGCGGGCGAGAAGCGCTTCCAAGCCCGGAGGTACGGATGACGACGATCGTTGAGGTGAAAGCTCGGGAGCTTTTGGATTCTCGCGGGAATCCCACCGTGGAGGCCGAGGTCCTCCTGGAGGGGGGAGCTCGAGGTCGAGCTTTGGTCCCTTCGGGAGCTTCAACTGGGAGCCGAGAAGCTCTTGAGCTCCGCGATGGAGGGCCTCGCTACGGAGGTAAAGGAGTGCTCCGCGCGGTTGCCCACATCAATGAGCGTATCGCTGAGGAGCTGAGGGGAGTTGATGCCCTCGACCAAGCCTTAGTCGACCGTATCCTCCTCGAGCTCGATGGAACTCCCAACAAGGCAAATCTAGGTGCCAATGCGATCCTGGCTGTCTCGCTCGCGAATGCCCGCGCAGCAGCTGAGGCCTTGGAGCTGCCGCTTTACCGCTACTTGGGCGGGGTGCAGGCGAGGATATTGCCGGTCCCCCTGATGAACCTGATCAACGGGGGAAAGCACGCTGACAACCGAGTCGATTTTCAGGAGTTTTTGGTCGTTCCTGCTGGCCTGCCAAGCTTCAAGGAAGCTCTGAGGGCGGGAGTAGAAGTCTTTCACAGCTTGCGAGGGGTGCTCAAGTCGCGTGGCTATGGCGTCAACGTAGGTGATGAGGGGGGATTTGCTCCTGAGCTCAAGAGCAACGAGGAGGCCCTCGAGGTGCTCCTTGAGGCGATCCAGAGCGCCGGTTTCACTCCAGGCAAGGAGGTCGCTTTAGCTCTTGACCCAGCGGCGAGCGAGCTCTACCGAGAGGGGCGCTATCACCTGGCGGCTGAAGGACGGAGCCTTTCAAGCGAGGAGATGGTCAGCTACTGGAAGCGCTGGGTGGATGCCTATCCCATCATTTCTTTGGAAGATGGTATGGCTGAGGGAGACTGGGAGGGCTGGCAGCTTCTTACTCAGGAGCTGGGAGGAAAGATCCAGCTGATAGGTGATGATGTCTTTGTCACCAACGCTTCGATTCTACGCGAGGGGATCGAGCGAAAGGTGGCCAATGCGATCCTGATCAAGGTCAATCAAATCGGCTCGCTCAGTGAGACTTTGGAGACCGTTGAGCTCGCTCGCCGTTCGGGATATCAAGCCATCATCTCCCACCGCTCTGGGGAGACGGAAGATCCGTTCATCGCTGATCTCGCCGTGGCCGTCAACGCGGGTCAAATCAAGACCGGCTCAGCTTCCCGTTCGGAGCGGCTCGCGAAGTACAATCAACTGCTCCGTATCGAGGAGGAGCTAGGGGCAGGGGCGAGGTTCCTCGGCTATGGGGCTTTCTAAGCGCACCAAGATTGTGGCGACCCTGGGTCCGGCATCGTATCCGCCGGAGGTCCTCAGAGGCCTGCTAGAGGCTGGAGTCGATGTGGTGAGGCTCAATTTCAGCCACGGTACGCTTGAGGATCATCGCAAAGCGGTCGCTCAGATTCGCGCCCTAGCTGAGGAGCTGGGCCGCACCATCGGCATCTTGCAGGACCTGCAAGGGCCCAAGATCCGCGTCGGCCGCTTTGCAGAAGGAAGCGTGGAGTTGGTTCCTGGGGCCCTGTTCACCCTGACCCGGGAGAGTGTGGAGGGAACTGCAGAGCGAGCTTCGGTGAGTTACGCTGGGCTTCCCGAGGATGTGACTCCAGGCCAGGTCCTCCTTTTGGATGATGGGAACCTTCGCCTAAGGGTTGAGGAGGTCAGGGGAGGGGAGATCCGAACCCGAGTCGAGGTGGGAGGGAGACTGTCCAACCATAAGGGCATCAACATTCCTGGGGCAGATCTCTCGATTCCCGCACTGACCGATAAGGATATCCAGGACCTCGAAGCGGGGGTAGAGCTCGCGGTGGACTGGGTGGCCATTTCCTTTGTGCGCAGCCGCGACGATCTTCTCCTCGCCCGCCACTATCTTTCCCGCTTTGGCTCTAAAGCAAGCCTGATGGCCAAAATCGAGAAGCCCTCTGCAGTGGCTCGCTTCGATGAGATCCTCGAGGAGGCCGATGGGATCATGGTGGCTCGGGGGGACCTAGGGGTTGAGATGCCGCTTGAAGAGGTTCCCATCGTTCAAAAAAGGCTGATCCTCAAAGCCCTGCATGCCGGAAAGCCGGTGGTGACAGCGACCCAGATGCTCGAGTCGATGATCCGTAACCCGGTACCGACTCGAGCGGAGGCCTCCGATGTCGCCAACGCGATCTTCGACGGGAGCGATGCGGTGATGCTCTCGGCGGAGACCGCCTCGGGAAGTTATCCAGTTGAAGCTGTGGCGACCATGAGCCGGATTGCTCGAACAGTGGAAGCCTCACCTGAGTATTTGCTGCGTTTAGGAGCTTTGCGACCGAGACCGAACCCAACCCTGCAAGATGCGATTGCCCTCGGCGTGGACGATGTCATCGAGGCGGTGGGGGCCAAGGCGGTGGTCGTCTTCACCTCGAGTGGGCGAGCGGCCCGGCGGGTTGCCCGTACCCGCCCGCCAGTTCCGATCTTAGCCCTGACCCCGAACCCTCACGTGCGCAATCAGCTCTCTTTGGTCTCAGGAGTCCTTCCTCTGCTTGCCCCCGATCCTAAGGATACCGACGATATGGTCCGTATTGCCCTACATAAGGCAGCTGAGACCTCTTTGGCGGCACCCGGAGACTATGTGGTCATCGTCGCTGGGGTTCCTTTTGGGGTACGAGGAACCACGAATATGCTTCGGATCGAGCGACTCTGAAGTGTGACCCACCTTCTGGCCATCTTGGTTCTTTGACCTTATCCTGGAGCCCAATGAAGCTCCTCGACCCCTATGGGCGTTGGCTCAAAGACCTGCGCGTCTCGGTGACGCCTCGCTGCAACCTGCATTGCCTCTATTGCCACCCACTGGGCTGGGAGCAGCTGGAGCCTCCGGGCCTCAGCATTCGAGATGTCGAGGTCTTCCTCCAGGCAGCCCGCAGTTTAGGGATGGAAGCGGTGCGGTTCACCGGGGGGGAGCCTTTGGTGCGCAAGGAGCTTCCTCAGATGATCGAGCGCGCCCGGGAGGTAGGGGTTGAGGATATCGCGATCACGACAAATGGTCTGCTCTTTCGCCGAAGAGCCAAAGAGCTCGTGGAAGCCGGGTTGAAGCGGGTCAACTTTTCCCTCGATGCGGTCACTCCGGAAGTCTTTCGGAGGATGACCCGAGGGGGAGAGGTCACTCGGGTCCAAGAAGCTTTGGACCTAGCCTTTGAGCTTGAACTTCAGCCAGTGAAGATCAATGCGGTCATGATCCGCGGAATGAATGAGGAAGAGGTGCTTCCCTTGGCCCAGCTCTCCCTTGATCGCCCTCTCCAGGTTCGTTTCCTCGAGTACATGCACCTTGATAACTCAGACCCAAAGCTCTATCAGGAGCGTTTTATCCCCGGATCAGAGACGAAAGCGCGCCTAGAGGCTGTGTTCGGTCCTTTAGAACATGTGGAAAGCGATCCCAGCGCGCCTGCTCGCCTCTATCGCATCCCGGGAGCCAAGGGTACCTTGGGATTCATCAACCCGGTCTCTGAACCGTTTTGCTCCAATTGCTCGCGACTCCGCCTGACCTCGGATCGCAAGTTGAGGCCCTGCCTCTTGACCGACCTCGAGATCGATATTAACTGGGCTTTTGAGGCCCCTCATCCCGTTGAGGCCCTGATCGACGCCCTGCTTCTTGCCACTCGTCGGAAGCCGGCTTTTGGCAATACCTTGCCCACATTGCGCGAGCGAGTCATGGTCGGCATTGGGGGGTAAATGTCCTGGTCAATTGAACGATTTGGGATTAGGGTAAAGAGGGGATACCCCAAGGGAGGTTGTTCGGCATGTTAGCAGGCGAGGATCTCATTGCGATCTTGGTTGTGGCTCTTCTCTTGTTTGGCCCAAGCAAACTTCCCAGCCTAGCTCGCGGAATGGGTCAGGCGGTCCGGGAGTTCAAGCGAGGCGCCGAGGGCCTTTTGGATGAGGTGGAGACGGGCACGAAGAGCACCACCCCCGCCCAGGCCACCCCCCCACAAGCCCCTCAGAACCCTCAGGACTCCTCAAGCCCCAAGGCCTAGGCCTGTCTGCGGCGAAGCCCGGAGCGGATCTCTTCAAGAGCGGCCTGCCGATCTCGCCAAGCCGTAACTTTAACCCATTTTCCCTTGTGGGCTTCGAGGTTCTTATAGGTTTCGAAGAAGTGCTGAATCTCTTGCTTGAAGGCTAAGGGGAGGTCCCCTAGGTCCCGAATATGGTCGAAACGGGGATCTTCGGCTACTACCCCGATGATTTTGGCGTCGGGACCCTTCTCATCTTCCATCTCCATTAGAGCGACCACCCGTACCTCGACCAGAATCCCGGGTAGTAGGGGATAGGTCGAAAGAGCCAGCACATCGAGCGGATCGCCATCCTCTCCAAGAGTTTGGGGAATGAAGCCGTAGTCAGCCGGATAGAACTGGGCCGAGGGGAGCACCCGGTCCAGTCGAACGACGCCGAGTTCGTGATCGAACTCATACTTATTCGCTGACCCCTTAGGGACATCCACGATCACGTTGACCACCTCGGGGGCCTTATCGCCAATAGGAAGCTCGTCGAGTTTCGCCATACGACTTCATTCTACCTTGACTGAGCTCAAGACACGGGCAAGGGATCGGGGAAGCCACCAGTTCCAGCGCCCAGCAACGAGCATGATGCTGGGTACTAGGACCAATCGAACGAGGGTTGCGTCGAGGAGGACAGCGACCGCCAAACCAAGGCCTAGGGCCTTGTTGATGATCACATCACCGATGAGAAAGGCGGCGAAGACCAGGGTCATGATGAGCGCCGCGCTTGTGATCACCGAGGCGGTCCGTTCGATCCCCTGAATGAGGGCTTGGCGGAGCTCCAACCCACTTTGGTAGCTTTCGTAGACCCGTGTGAGCAAGAAGACCTCGTAGTCCATTGAGAGACCAAAGACAATGGCAAAGATCAGGATGGGAAGCGTGGAGTCGATCACCCCTAGACCCTGGGCTCCGATCCAAGAAGCACCTACCCCCTTTTGGAAGACTAAGGTGATCACCCCATAGGCCGCCCCTACGGTAAGCGAATTGCTTACGATCGACTTCAAAGGGATAAGTAGGCTTCGGAACGCGAAGATGAGGAGCAAAAAGGTGGCGATGTAGACAACGCCAAGGGCTTGAGGAAGGGATCGGAGCAGGGCTTCGGTGAATTCGAGCGAGCCGATAGGGGCTCCACCCAGAAGAGCTCTCGAGAATCCGTACCGCTTGGCAACCTGCTCAAGGTGCTTCTTCCAGCTGCCCAGCGTGGTGGGGTTGAGGGGATGGCGGGGGATGATCGAGAGGCGGATCCAATGGCCACCTTGGCTCACCGAACGGGTCTCGAGAGCCAGAAGTTCGTTGGGATGCCCTGAGGCCTGAGGGAGAAAGGGAGAGATCACCAACCCAACCTGAGGCCAGCGGGCGATGCTCTGGGCGAGCTCGCGCCAAGCTTGCCGGACGGAGGGAGTGATTCCCTGCGGCGTAAAGAGAAGCATCTCGGAGGTGTCTAAAGTTCCTCCCAAGCCGAGGTGATCGACAAGCTGGAGGGTTGTTCGAGGGGCAGTATCAGGAGCAAGCCCTAGGATTCCGGTGGATCCTACGCGCATCGAGAAGATGGGGCTGGCTATGAGGAGGAGGAGAAGGGCGCTTAGCGCGATGGACCGCCAAGGATGGCGGAGCACTCGCTCAGCCCAGCGGCCCCAAAACCTGGAGCTCAGTTCGGGCCGAGGGCTGATAAGGCGAAACCGGTCGATCCAAGGTCCGAGGAGGCTAAACAAGTTGGGCACCAGCGTTAAGGAGGCCAACAAGGTCACGGCAATGCCGATGAGCCCTCCTAGACCCATCGATCGGATGAATGTGAGGTCGGGAACCAAGAGCGCGATCATCGCCAGGGCGACCGTGAGGCCGCTAAACGTGACGGCCCGTCCAGCGGTCTGTCGAGCCCGTTGGGCAGCGGCCTGCGGTGAGAGGCCGCGGGAGAGTTCTTCTCGGAAGCGCCCTACCATCATCAGGGCATAGTCGATGCCCGCTCCCAGGCAGAGCATCGTGATCACGCTCTGCGCGAAGCTCGAGACGCTGAGCAGATGGGCCAAGATCCAAAGAAGCCCCATGCTCACGGTAATGGAGAGCATACCGACGAAAAGGGGGATGGCCACCGCGGTCAGGCTTCCAAAGACCAAGAGGAGGACTAAGCCGCTCAGGGGGAGGGCGAGAAGTTCGCTCCGCCGGACATCACTTTGAACGAGCTGGAGGTATTCCTGGGTGATCACGCTGGCCCCGCTTAGGAAGAGTTTGGTTTGAGGAAGCGGGTGCTGGGCCAGGACTCTTTGTAGATCGCTCACGATCTGAGCGGTACGGTGAAGGGAAGTCTTGAGGATGGTCGCCGTAAGGTGGCCGTTGGGGCTGGTGAGGGGAAGGAAATTGGGAGCGCTGTAGGGGAGCACCTCAAGGACTCCCGGCACCTTGCGGAGAGCGACTAGGAGCCGCTGGTAAGCCTGCTGGAAGTGTGGATCCCGGTCGCTGAGAGCCGATTGGGCGATGAGCAGGGTTTCGTCGGCAGGTGTCTCGCCAAAACGCTCTTGTAGGAGATGGTTGACGATTTCCGCTTGGCTTCCTTGCACGGTGCCTGCGCTGGCCACTAGCAGCCGGGGAGTTTGAAGGGCAGGGTAGAGGGCGATGAGGGCAAGGAGCCCCCAGAGCAAGAGTGCGCGAAAAGGAGGGCGAAGGAAGGCCATCCCGCTCAGTATGATCGAAATAACCCCTTCTCAGCTGCGAGCCAGCCCACTTGCGTATACTTGGCCCATGCTGACTCCAGAGCGGGAAACTCGCCTGAAGGAGGCCCTGGCCCGCCGTCAGCCTGACCTTACGGTGCTCCTCGAGCGGGTCAACAAACCCCATAACTTTGCTGCGATCCTGAGAACCTGTGATGCGGTAGGGATTCTCGAGGCCCACTGGATTCCGCCGGAACGAGGCCTTGATGTGAAGAGCCGGGCCTTCCTGGAAAGCTCGGCCTCAGCCGCCAAGTGGGTCTTCGTGCGCGAACATCGAGATCCCGAACAGGCGGTGAAGGAACTCAAACAAAAGGGTTTTTGGATCTATGCGGCCCATTTTTCGAGCCGAGCTCAGGAGTTCCGCAAAGTGGACTATACCCGTCCGAGCTGCGTGGTTCTGGGGGCTGAGCTCTGGGGGGTCTCTGAGCGGGTGGCGGAGCTCGCGGATGAACACATCGTGATTCCCATGCTGGGCTTAGTCCAGTCCCTCAACGTCTCGGTGGCGGCGGCGGTCATCCTTTTTGAAGCGCAGCGGCAGCGGATGGAAGTGGGGGCCTACGATCGACCTCGCTTGGGAGCGGAGGAGTTAGAGGTCTATCTTGCGCGATGGAGGCAGGCATAGGATGATGGGCATATGCCTGTACGTACTGCTGAGGCTCGGTGGGAAGGGGATCTCCGTCACGGCAAAGGGTTCATGCGATTGGGAAGCGGCTTATTCGAGGGAGCCTTCAGCTATGGCACACGCTTTGAGGAAGCTCCGGGGACCAATCCCGAGGAGCTCATCGGAGCAGCCCATGCTGGATGCTTCTCCATGGCCCTTTCGAACCTGTTGAGCCAGGAGGGAACTCCTCCCGAGCGAGTTGAGACCAAGGCGAGGGTACATCTCGAACTGGGTCCCCAAGGAGCTTCGATTCGGAAGATTGAGCTAGAGTGCGAGGCCAAGGTCCCAGGCCTCTCAGCCGAACGCTTTCAGGAGCTCGCCGAGCAGGCCAAGCAGGGCTGTCCGGTCTCCCGGGCCCTTGCTGGCGTTGAGATCAGCCTAACTGCCCGCTTAGTCTCTTAGGGGCCGTTCGAGGCCCTAGGGGAGGGGTGACCAAGACCTCTGAGCTTTGGAGAGCTCAAGAAGTAGAGCAGGGCAAGGATCATCAAGAGGCTGGAAAAAAGATAAGGCGCCTCCGGGCGCACTTCGTAGAGCCCGGTGCCCAAGACGGGGCCTAGGACTCTCCCCAGGGCCTGAGCGGAGCTAGAGAAGCCGGCAGCAGGTCCTTGTTCGTTGTCTTCTACCGAGAGCGAGATGCCGCCAGCTACCCCGGGAAGCGCTAGGGCCCCGCCAGCGCCTTGGAGGACCAAGGCTAGAGTCAAAAGCCCAAAGCTTCTGCCGAAGATGAAGAGGAGAAAGCCAAAGAAGGCAAGGGGAATTCCTGCGATGAGCAGTGTGCGCGGCGGCCAGCGAAGCAGGCGGACTACGAAGCCTTGGATGAAGACAGCGACGATGCCGTAGAAGACCAGAGCAATGGCGACGCTGTGGCTAGTCTCTACTGGGCTCAGGTGAAGCCGATGCTGGAAGTAGAAGGCCACGGTCTGCTCCATGGCTACCGAAGCGAGGCTCAAGACCAGGCCGAGGACCAGGATCGGAAGGATGCGGGGGTCGAGAAAAGAAAAAGGAGGGGGAAGCTCCCGGTCGCGAGGGCGGGATTCGGGGAGGGCAAGGGCGACGAAGAGGGCGTTGAGCACCGCCAAGGAAGCCGAGAAGACCACCGGAACCAACAATCCTAGCCCAGCTAAAGCTCCTCCGATTGCAGGGCCAAAGATCACGCCAAGGCCAAACGCTGCGCCGAGTACCGCGAACCCTTGGGTCCTCCGCTCCCTCCCCGTCACGTCGGCGAGGTAAGCCTGAGCGGTAGGTAGGGTGGCTGAAGAGAAGATGCCGCCAAGGAGCCGGGCGCCGAGCATGGGGAGATAGAGGCTCAGCCCGGAGAGGACTCCTCGGAACCCGAGATCGCCGAAAAAAGCGAAGAGAAAAAAGCCCAAAGCGTATCCCAGGATTCCGATGATCAAAATGGGCTTACGGCCAACCTTTTCGCTGCGATGCCCCCACAAGGGGCTGAAGAGGAATTGGACTAGGGAGTAGCCTGTTGAGAAGGTTCCTGCTTCCAAGACAGTGAGGTGAAGTTCGCGAGCTAGGGGCGCTAGGATGGGAAAGAGCACGGAGAGTCCTAAGATGCTGTTGAACAAGGTGAAGAAGAGGATGGGCAGCGGATTCACAAGAGCAATTTATGCCCCAAGGCTTCTTGGGACATTCAAGCCTAGGCTGCACCTCGAGCCTGGAGCCTAGATGATCGCCCTTCTCTTTGTCGATGGCCTGGGCCTGAGCCAGGACCCACGAAGCCCGGTTGGGCCATTTCTTGAGGCCCTCTGTGCGCCTCTTCAGCTCGAGCTGGAAGCAACTCTCGGTGTGCCTGACCTCCCTCAGTCGGGAACGGGGCAGACCTCCCTACTTACTGGTATCAACGCCGCTCAGCTCTTAGGCTATAGCCAGGGTCCTCACCCGGGAAGCCGCCTCCAGGCCGTGCTGCGCGAGCACAGTCTTCAGGTCTGGGCTCGCCGACAAGGCCTCCAGGTGCTTCACGCCAATGGGTATCGAGCCGCTTACCTCGATCGGGTGGCGCACAGCCGGAGAAATCTCCTCTCGGCCTTCGGGTACGCAGCGCGAGCGGCCGGGATCCCCCTCCTTCCTTTGGAAGATGCAAGAGCTCTGCCTCCAGGAGATTGGCCAGATCCTGAGGTCGCTGGAGCGCGCTTTGCTGAGCTGACTCGCGAGGCTCATCTGGTCATCCTGGAATACTGGAGGTTAGATTGGGCGGGCCACCGGGCTCCCGAAGAGATACCAGCTCGTCTTGGGGAACTGCTTAGCTTGGTCCAAGGCTTTCTCGAAGCTAGAGTTGAAGAGGAAAGCCTCGTGTTGGTCTCGGACCACGGAAATGCTGAAGAACCCTGGCACCCTCAGCACACCCGCAATCCGGTCCCGCTCCTAGCCTGGGGCCCTCTCGCTACCTTGATGCCTCGGCCGATTCAGCTAACCGATGTGGCGCCCTGGCTGCGCCAGGCTTTGGTTTTGGTAAAGAAGCCGGTTGCCAGGCCAGAGGAGCCAGATGAGGCCTAAGAAAGGCTGGATGAGGGGAATGAAGAAGTAGTCCATCCCGTAATCCTGCCATGCTGTCTGGCCGATGAAGTTGGGGTGGATGAGGCTGATCGTGCCTACCGTGAGCACCCCAAGGCTCTCGAAGGTCAGCAAGATGACTGCCAACCACCAAGTCCAAGGCTTGCGGTAGACGAAGAGGAGAGCGGCGATAAGGTAGATCAAAGAGGCCACCCCAGTGAGGATGGGACCCCGCAGATCAGCGGCGTTGGGGGGAAAGATGAGCTGATAGATGGCCCGTGCACCGGTGGCTAGAGAGAAGAAGGGGTAGGTGACCGCGATGATCTTGCCGATCGAGGCGACAAGTTCGGGTGAGACCCGGCGGCTCATATCCTCTAGTCTATCTTCATCTATCCGCACCTGACATGTAGTCTACCTCCTTGCTGGCCGGGCGAAAGAGCCCTAGCGTAGTGGGGTCACCGGGGGTGCCCCTTAGGGGCTGAGATCATACCCTTGGAACCTGACCCGGATCATACCGGCGTAGGGAGTGTGACCAAGGCCCTCCTCGGTGACAGGAGGGATTGTTGATGTATCGGTGGACCCTTGCTTTGATCCTGGCGTTCGGCCTTGCTCAAGCCCATCCTTCAACCCTTGTGACCGCCCTTCCTCCAGCAACCCGGATCACGTATCTCCTTCCGATCGAGCCAGATCCTTACTACACCAATGTCAACGGCGAAGTGGCTGAGCTCCTCTACAAGCCTCTCATCTGGATCAACCGAAAGGGCGAGATCGATTATGCGCGCTCAATCGCTACTTCGGTCAAGACGCCCGATGGAGAGCATTACTTCATTCGCCTCAACCCCAAGTGGCACTGGTCCGATGGGGTTCCGGTGACCTCGGCAGACGTCCTGTTTTGGCTTAATCTCGTTCGCAGCATTCCTCTTTCCAAAGAGAGCCTCTATGGAGGATGGGGAGGTGGAGGAATCCCCAACGACGTGGTTGGCGACCGAGCCTTGGGGCCTTACGCACTCGAGATCACCCTTAATCGTCCCTATAGCAGCCTCTGGTTCATCGAGAACGGCCTCGGCTATCTCGAGCCTTTGCCAAAGCATGCTTGGGATCGGTATCCGGGCCATCCTGCCAGGACCCTCGCCTGGCTTGAAGCTCGGGGGGATAACCTCTCCTTCTTTCGTCATAGCCCCGTGGATGGCCCTTTTATGGTGGGGACTTTTGTCAACAACCTCATCTACACCTTCAAGGCTAACCCTCACTACGATGGGCACCGACCCGCTTATACAACGTTGGCCCTTCGCTATTTCACTACCTCGGATGCCGAGTACCAAGCCCTGCGATCGGGGCAGGTCCAGGTAGGCTACCTACCCCTTCACCTGTTTGAAGAGCGGAACATTCCCGGCTACCGCTTTGCCGCAGTGCCTTCGTGGTCGTTCAACTACATCTATATCAATTTTGCTAATCCCAAAGCACCCTTCCTCAAGGAGCTCGCTGTGCGCCAGGCTCTTCAGATGGCGATCAACGAACCCGGGATGATCCGGAGCCTCCTTCATGGGCAGGGGGTAGCGGACTACGCACCAGCTCCCTTTGCCCCCCCTACTCCCTACCTCGATCCTCGCTTGAGGCAGGGATGGGTGCCCTATCCGTACGATCCCTCGAAGGGTCGGAAGATCTTAGAGCGGGTGGGCTGGCGATTGGTTCACGGGATCATGCGGAAGGGGGCCGCGAAGCTCTCCCTCAGCCTCGACTATGCGAGTGGCTCCACGCTAGCCGAGCAGGAGGCCGAACTCGTTGCTGAGGCGGCAGCTCGGGAGGGTATCCAGATCCAGCTGAGGCCCCAGCCTTTCGATACCCTGACGGCTGAGCTGAGCAGCTCACGCCGGTGGACGCTCGTCTACCTCAACGAGCCCTGGTATGCCTTCTATCCGACGAGCTACGGGCTTCTCAACTCTCAGGCCGCATATAATCTGGGGAGCTACCGCAATCCCGAGATGGATCGCCTGACAGAAGCTACTCATGCGTACGGCTCCCTAACCGCCCAACTCGCTGCCCTTCACCGCTACCAGGAGTATGCGGCCCTCCGAGTGCCGGTGCTCTGGATGCCAGACCCCTATCTGCTCTACGAGGTATCTGACAGTCTCGTCGATGTGGTTCGCCACATCAGCCCTAATGGCAATTGGTCTCCCCAATACTGGAGCTACCGCCATCGCGCCCCTTGAGCTCGAAGGGGAGCTTGCCTAGAAACCCGTGGCTTTCTCCGGAAGGCCAAGTTGCTGAAGGACCTCACTCCCTCGTGCTCAGCTTAAGCTGAGCACGAGGATGAGACGACGTATTCGCCTGATCATCGAGTACGAGGGGACAGGCTTCTGGGGTTTCCAGACCCAACCGGGCCGGAGAACCGTTCAGGGAGTTCTAGAGACCTCCTTGGCCCGGATCCCCGGGGCGGTGCCTCGGGTGGTTGCGGCCGGTCGAACTGATGCGGGAGTACACGCTTTGGGACTCCCCCTCCACTACGATACGGAAGATCGCATTCCGACCCCGCAGATCCCCCGGGCGCTCAACAGCCTGCTCCCAGAAGATTTGAGGGTACTCAGGGCAGAGGAGGTGGATCCCAGCTTCCACGCGCGCAGACACTGCTTATGGCGCCACTACCGCTACCGCCTCCTCAACCGCTCCGAACCGAGCGCCCTCGAGCGCCATCGAACTTGGTGGGTTCCTCAGCCCCTCGATCAAGCCGCAATGAGCTACGCCTTGGCCCTCTTGCTTGGAGAGCATGACTTTTCGGCTTTTTCCCGCCGAGAGATCCGCCCCCCCAGGCGACGCCTTCTGGCAGCTCGCCTCCTTGCTCAGGGGCCTGAGCTCTGGATTGAGGTGGTGGGTCAGAGTTTCCTTCGGGGCCAGGTGCGCAGGATGGTGGGCACTCTCTTGGAGGCCGGTCTAGGGCGCCGCTCTCCCGAATCGGTGCCTGAGCTCTTAGGGGGCGGGGCTGTGCAGGCGGGGCCTACAGCCCCGCCTCAGGGACTCTACTTTGTCCAGGGGGGCTACACGCCATGGGATCCCAACCTCCTCGGCTGATCATCGTCTCTAATGGCCATGGTGAAGATGCCATCGGGGCTACGCTGGGCAGGTTGTTGGAGCGAGAGGGGATCGAGGTCGAGGCCCTCCCCTTAGTGGGTAGGGGAAGCGCCTACGAGCGGGCTGGACTACCGGTGCTCGGCCCTCGCCAGGAGATGCCCAGCGGGGGCATGGTCTATTTGCGCCCTGGCGTCTTTTGGCGCGACCTACGGGCAGGTTGGTGGTCGATGAGCCGCGCGCAGTGGAACGCCCTTCGAGCTAGTCCAGCCGAGATGACGCTGGTGGTGGGGGATCTGTATGCCCTAGCGGTGGGTCTCATCTGGGGATCTCGCCCCCTTGTTCAGATTCAGCCGCTGGTCTCCGTGCGCTACCGAGAGCTCCCCCGCGACTGGCAGCGCTTGAGCGCTCAGCACTTCACCGCTTTCGAGCGCTGGGGGATGCGCAGAGCTCTAAGGGTCTATGTGCGAGATGAAGAGAGCGCCCGCTGGCTGAGAGCCCGTGGGGTGCCACAGGCGGTTTGGGTTGGCAATCCGCTCATGGATGCTCTGGAAGAAGGCCCTGATCTCGACCTCCCACCCCCTTATCTGCTCCTCTTGCCAGGAAGTCGAGCGGATGCTTACTTTAGCTTGCCGCTCATGCTGAAAGCGCTGGAGCTCATCGAGGTGCCCTGGATTCCGCTGGTCGCTTGGGCCAATCTTCCCCTGGAACCCCTTGCGACTCCCGGTTGGGAGCGGGTCCCCACCGGTGCTAAGGAGGGTGTGACCCACCGCTTGATCCACCGGGATCGGGTGGTCTATTTGGCTCAAGGCGCTTTCCGCTCGGCGCTTTTGGGGGCTCAATTGGCTCTTTCCACCAGCGGCTCCGCAGCAGAGCAGGCAGCGGGCTATGGAGTGCCCCTCATTGGGTTTCCTACTCCAGGCCCTCAGTTCACCCCAAGCTTTGCGAGGGCCCAGGCCCAGCTGCTCGGGGGGGCCCTGCGGCTGGTTCCCCCCCGACCCGAGGCGATCGCCCGAGCCCTTCAGGCGTTCCTGGTGGACCCTGAGGCGCTGGCCCAGGCCCAAGAGGCGGGTAGGGCTGCGATGGGCCCACCTGGAGCCTGCGAGCGCATCGCCGGCGAGCTTGCCCGGCTCCTCGAGCGGCTTTAGAAGATCTTGCCTGGATTCATGAGGCCTTCGGGGTCAAATAGAGACTTGATCTTTTGCATCCACGACAAAGCAGTTCCGTGCTCCTGGGCCATATACGGCTTTTTTCTGAGCCCCACCCCATGCTCTCCGGTCGCGGTACCCCCCAACTCCAAGGCTTTAAGGACGAGCTTTTGGGAGAAAGCCTCCGCTTCTGGGTATGCTTCGGGAGCCACCGGGAGGAGAGCATGGAAGTTTCCGTCCCCCACGTGCCCTACGAGGCTTCCCGCCATTCCTGCGCTTCGGAGGAGCTCTTGGGCGAAACGAACGATGGTAGGAAGGCGGGAGAGGGGGACGGCGACATCGGTGATCATGAAGTGGTGATTGGGGAAGAGATGGACTAAGGCCCAATACACTTGGTGGCGGGCCTCCCATTGTTGCTTGCGCTCTTCCTCGCTCTTCGCGACCTCAGCCATCAGGCCACCCTCTTCCTTCATCAACTCAAGAGCAAGGGAGCTCTCAGCTTCAAGGGCTTCTCGGGTTGAAGAGTGGAACTCTAAAAAGAGGGCGGGTTGCTCGGAAAAATCGGTCTTGAGATAACGATTGATGGCCCTGAGGGAGAGTTCATCCAAAAGTTCTAATCGGGCAACTGGTAGCCCCGCGCTCATCACCCGATAGCTCGCTTCCGCCGCTTGCTCTACCGAGGGGAAGAAGACCCTCAAGGTATGTATGTGCTCCGGGAGGGGGTAGAGCCTGAGGGTAAGCTGGGTGATGACCCCCAGAGTCCCCTCGGAGCCGATCAAGAGATCTTTGAGATCGTAGCCCGAGCTGGTTTTGCGCACCCCCCGGCCAAGCTCGAGGACCTCTCCGCTGGGGAGCACGACTTGCAGGGCCAGCACATTCTGGCGCATTCCCCCGTAGCGAACCGTGGTCGTCCCGCTTGCGTTGGTGGCGGCCATGCCGCCGAGCGAGGCGTCGGCTCCAGGGTCTACGGGGAAGAAGAGCCCTGTCCCCTTGAGGGACTCGTTGAGGGCACGCCGGGTCAGTCCGGGCTCAACCACGCAGAGAAAGTCCTCCGGTCGCACCGCCAGCAGACGATTCATCCGGCTGAGGTCGAGGCTGAGCGTCTTTCTCAAAGGGAAGAGGTGGCCTTCCAGACTGGTTCCTGCCCCATAGGGGATGACCGCTGCCTTAGCCTGGCGAGCCCAGGCCAAAGCGGCTTGCACGTCTTCAAGGCGCTCTGGATAGACGATCGCGTGGACGGGCTGACTCTTGGGATACCCCTCATCGGTTCCATGGCGCAGCCGCTCGGTTTCTGAGACCTCAACTTTTCCCGGGAAGAGCGCTTGGAGCTCGGCATCAATCTGTCTCATCGTCGATCCTCGAGTCCAGCTGACCCTCAGCGATCCCGAAACCAGCGAAAGATCAGATTCAGGATCAGAGTCAAAAGAAGGCTGGTGACCAGGCTCGAAGCCAAGGGGATGTAGATGCTCCATCCCCCTCGCTCGATCCGCACGTCTCCAGGTAGGTGCCCCCACCAGGAGAGGATGCGGGGAGCATAGGTCAAGAGGAGCCCTACAGCGACCAGCGCAAGCCCTAGAACAATGAGCCAGCGACCCATTCTTTTATTATGGGACCCCTATATGAGGAGACCGTCTCGACTGGCAGGATCAAGCACTCCAGTGCGGGTTCATCCCAAAAGGCCCTTCCCCTGATCGAGCACGTAGACTACCCCTCCAGAGATCGCGCTGAGGAGTACGGCGAGGGCGAGGGCTTCGATGAAGGGGTGTTCCCCGGGGTGGCCCAGGCGCTCGTAGATGGCGAGGGGGAGGGTGATCCACTCGGGGCGTTGGAGGACCAGCGTGGCCCCAAACTCGCCCATCATCGTTGCTGCGCTCAAGGCAAGGCCTGAGCGCAGAGCTGGCAGGACTAAGGGTCCTTGGAGGCGAAGCAGCCGGCGTCCCCAGGAAGCGCCAAGAAGGCGGGCTGCCTCGTCCAGCGAAGGGCTCAGGCTGCGGAGCGCGGGAAGAAGGCTGCGGAAGAGCAGGGGGTAGGCCTCTAGAGCATAGGCGCCCAGCAGCAGCACGAGCTTACCTTCCCAGCTGGGGTAGCTCACGAGAACCCCAAGGCCGAGGGCAACAGGTGAGACGAGCAGAGGAGCCAGAAAGATGAGCTCCAGAGGATGGCCGCGCCCCACAGCTAAGGCTGAGAGAACGCCCAAGGGAAGAACCCCGAGGAGCGCCAAAGCGGTGAACTCTAGGGTATGCCCAAGCGCTTGGGCGGCCGGCGTGTAGTTGCTCGAGGTCCAGATCCATACAAACCCCTGAGGGTGCTTGAACGCCCGAAGCACCAGGGCGATGAGGGGGCTGTAGAAGAGGCCGAAGAAGAACCAAACTACTCCCGAGAGCAACCAGGCCCTCCCGCGCGGCAACTGTCGAAGCGGGGCAGGCCGTAGGCTTCTGGTTTGGCGAACCTGCAGGTAGAGGTAGAGGCTGAGGATTCCCGAAAGGATGAAGAGCTGGAGCAGCACCAAAGCGGTTGCAGTATGAAACGCCAACTCATCGGCAAGCGCCGTATAGATCTCTACTTCCAAGGTGGCGTACCGCTGGCCGCCGAGAAGGAGGGGTAGGCTCAAGCTGCTAAAGCTATAGAGAAAGACCAGGCTTCCCGATGAGAGAAGGGCAGGAGCCAGCAGGGGGATCCCGATGCGGAAGTACGCTCGAAGGGAGGAGGCTCCTAGGGTCCGGGCGGCCGAGAGGTAAGTCTCCAGTTGAGCGAGCAGGGTGAGGAGCAGGCGGAGGACCAGACCGAGGTTATAGAAAGCGCTTGCCCAAAATAACAGATAGGGGCTGCCAAAGAGGTCGAGCCCCAGCCAGCCCTGGGGCCCAAGCAAGGCAAGAAAAGCAAGGGCAACCACCAGGCTGGGCAGAACAAAGGGAATCATGGAAAAAGCGAGGAGCACGCCTCGCCCTGGGAAGGCATAGCGAAAGAGATACCCTAAGCCGAGGCCTAGCGCGAGGGTGAGGAAGCTGGAACCTAGGGCGAACTCCAAGCTCCAGAGGAGGCGCCCCCAGTAAAAGGGGCTCGCCAAGACCTCGGCGAGCCCCCGTCCGAACCCCAGAGCCAAGATGCGGATCAGCGGATAGATCAGGGTAACAGCCAGGAAAAGGAGAACCGGTAGGCTAAGCCAAGGACGCCTTGGCACCTACTGCCCCTGGAGGACCTGGCTGGGCGTTTCTCCTTGGAGCACAACCTCAGTCCACTCGCGAATCCAAAGGCGGAGGTTCTTGGCAATCTCGGCTTCGGAGAGCTCGGCTGGGTGGGTAGGAAGCTCGGCGTAGCGGTAGACTGGAGGGTAAGTGATCCCTTGGATTGCAGGGTACATCCAGTTCTCGGTCATGTTCGAGAGCTGGAAGGGTTTGGAGAGCAAAAAGCTGATGAACTGCTCAGCCGCCTTGCGGTGGTGTGTTCCCTTGAGGATGCCCATGAACTCGACCTCTCGGAAGGTTCCGTCAGGGAAGAGGAGGTTGCCGACGGGAGGCTGGGTAGGTTTGGGATGGGCTTCTGAGTAATAGATCTCGGCGGCAGGGTCTGTAGTGTAGGAGACGACGATGGGGCGCTTTCCCCCATGAGCGCTGAAATCCGTGTAGTAGGCCTGGGTCCACCCGTCATCTACCTTAAGCCCGTTCTGGCGGAGGTGGTACCAGAAGTCGAGAAATTGTTTCGGTCCAAAGGCCTTAATCGTGGCCAGCATAAAGTCCAACCCAGGGGTGCTGGTCGCCGGGTTTTCGGTGACTAAGAGTTTCGCATACTCTGGGGTAGCGAGCTCAGCTAGGCTGGTTGGTAGGGGGTGGTCCTTGAAGTAGGCTCGATCATAGGTCAGAGCCACATACCCCCAGTCCAACGGAATCGCGTGGAATGTGGGATCCAAAAGCACTCCTGCCCGCAGCTGGGAGGCCTCGGGGGGAATGTAGCGCTCGAGGATGCCCGCTTTGAGCGCTCGTGGAAGCAGGGCATTGTCAAAGCCGATGATCACATCGGCGATCGGGCTGTTTTTGGTCAGGATGGCCCGATTAAGCTCCGCCCCAGCGTCCCCGGCTTGAATGAAGTGGACCTGGATGTGGGTCGAGGCCTCAAACGCCTTGAGAAGCGACTTTTGAATCGGCCACCCATCGTAGGTCAAGACGGTAAGCGTGGTTTGTGCTTGTGCAAAGCCTAGGGCCAAAGCCAAAAGAACCAACCATCGGCGCATAAAAAATCCCTCCTGTCACCGAGGAGGGCCTTGGTCACGCTCCCTACGCCGGCATTACCCGGGTCAGGTTCCAAGGGTGTTTCTCAGCCCCTAAGGGGCACCCCCGGTGACAGGGTTATTATAATCCCCCAAGGAAGGTCAACTGTACCCAAGGAAACCTTCCTTGCAAAGAGCGAAGGATGCGTTTTCCATCCTCGGGGGTAGGGGGAAAACCGAAGATGGCAGAGCCGGAGCCTGACATAAGTACCCCATAAAGCCCTAGGCTCTTGAGGAGCTCTTTGAGCTCTCGGAGCAGGGGGAGCTTCCGGAAGGCAGGGGCCTCGAGGCTATTCCAGTAAGGAGGCTCAACTCCCTCTCGAAGCGCCGCGAGGACCTCCTCAACCGGGAGTTCTGGTCCCCACTCCCAGGGGCTAAGATCAGCGAAGACCTCCCGAGTGGCCAAAGGGATCCCGGGATAGACGACGAGGAGCGGGAGGCGGGGTAAGGCGAGGGAAACAAGGCGCTCTCCGATTCCGCGAGCCTCCCTCACCCCCAGCTGGAGAAAGAAGGGGACATCGGCGCCCAACGCTTGAGCGAGCGGTACCAGATCGAGATCGGCTGGATAGAGTTGGGCGAGGCCCTTGAGGACTGCTGCTGCATCCGAAGAGCCACCTCCAAGGCCCGCGCCTGGGGGGATGCGCTTGTGCAGTTGGAGGCGCACTCCACCTGGCCACCCGGTGGCAGCCAAGTAGCTCGCTGCTGCTCGATAGGCCAGATCCTGGCTCCCCCAGGGCGATGCGAGCTCGATGCCCTTGGGGCGTGGTTCGAGGATCACCTCGTCTCCAAGCTCTAAGGCGGCAAAGATCGTGTGAAGCTCGTGATACCCATCGTCCCGCCGCCCTCGCACGGAGAGGCCTAGGTTGACCTTAGCGGGGGCTAAGAGCTCCAACGAGCCAGCCCCTCCGCCAAGATGAGATCCTGTGGATAGGTGATCTTAAAGGCCCGAGGATCGCCCTCGACCAGCGTCACTGGGTGGCCTAAGGCGAGCACCAACTGGGCGTCGTCGCTATAGACTTTGCTGGCTTTCCTGTGTGCCTCTAGGAGGAGTTCGCGTCGAAACCCCTGAGGGGTTTGGATGAGTCTGTAGCGCTCCCGAGGCAACGCTGTCCCGTAATAGGGTCCCTGGGCCTCTACTAAGGTATCGGGGATCGGGAGGGCTAGGGTGGCGGCACCTGAGCGGAGGGTGGCTGCGAGAAGGCGCTCGATGGCTTCACGCGGCACGAAGGGCCGAGCGACGTCGTGCACGAGGACCCACTCCTCGCGTACCCGCTCGAGGAGTCGAAAGACGCTCGCCTGCCGGTGGGGCCCTCCAGGGATAAAGTGAACCCCTGGCTCATCTGGAAGGTGGTATCCCTCAGGTAAGGCGACCCAGCAAGGTCCCAATCCACGAAAGGACCTCAAGGACCAATCGAGGAGGCTTCTGCCCCCTACTTCCACGAAGGCCTTAGGGCCTCGGCCTAAGCGCTCCCCTTTTCCTGCAGCAACAAGCAGGATGGCGACCTGCACACAAGCAATGATAAGGGCTATCGTCCTCCCAGAAGAATTCCTACCCCAAAGACCGCTGCCCCGCCCAGGATGACCTGGACGATGGTCCGTCCCAGGGAGCTCTTCATGTAACGGAAGCGAATGTACGCGATGGTGAGGAGCTCGAGAACCACGATGGTGTAAGCGAGACCCAGAGCGAGGGCAAGGTTGGGGATGAGGAAGGGAAGAGTGTGGAACATGCCTCCCAGGGCAGTAGCCAAGCCCGTGATCGCTCCCCGCAGGAGAGGGTGCCCTCGTCCGGAAACCACCCCATCGTCGGAGAGCGCTTCAGCTAGCCCCATGGAGATGCCAGCCCCCAAAGAGGCTGCTAGGCCGACCAGGAAGGCCTCGTGGGGAATACGGGTAATCTCAGCAGAGGCGAAGAGGGGGGCTAAAGTGGAGACCGCCCCATCCATCAAGCCCAAGAGGGCGGGTTGAACGACCTGAAGGACATAGCGTTGTTGGGCGGTGTGTTCCATCGCAGGACCAGTTTATTGCAAGTGATTGCTATTAGCAATAGGGTAGACCTCAACCTCCAAGCGGAGATTTCCGCGCCGGGTGGAGCCTAAAAGTTGGAGGACCCGAAAACCGCCCAACCCCTCAGCGAGGACCGAGCTTCCTTGCCGCACCGGATCTTTGCCCTCAGCGACATGGCCATCGAGCTGAACCTTGCCCAGGCGCATCCCTTGAGCAAAGAGGTTACGGGAGATCCCGAAGCTGCGCGCTCCTACGACATCCAGGCGGGGGCTTGGCACCACAATGGTCTTGCGGCGTCCGCGGGGTAGCTCGCTGGGGTTGACCCGGCGAAAGGAGATCCCAGCTCGAAGGAGCGCTTCTTCGCCTTGAGCTAGGGTAGCTAGCCAAAGCTCCCCCCCGACTCGGTGCAGGTCTCCCCGCAAGGAAGCTTCGAGGAGGTGATCGGTGGGTAGATCCGAATCCAGGGCCAGGATGCGGGTGGGATCTTCTAGGGGAGGCAACTCCGGGGGCCGGAGGTAGCCAGCTCGCCTGAGCGCGAAGGGAAACCCACCAAACCAGTCGAGAGCCAGCCCCTCCTCACGAGCGGCTTGCTCCAGCTCCATCTGGGCCTGGGGTTCGGTGAAGGGAATCAGAAGTACCCGCCCACCCCGGGCCAAGTGGAGCAGGGATTCCCACTGGGTGGCCATGCCTTAATTGTAGCCAAGTTGCCTAGGATAAAGGCATGGCCCATCTCGGTCTTCTCCTCACCCACAACGAGATCGATGTGATCGAGGAATATTTGGAGGCAACACTCCCTTACTTTGATGGTGTCTTCGCCCTCGATCACTCCGACGACGGGACCTTTGACGTGCTCTCCTCGTATCCTAAAGTTCTCCGTATCTTCCGACAGAACGAAGTTGCCCCTCAGGGGATCTGCGACGCTGATCGGCAGATCCTCCTCGATGCAGCCCGAAAAGCTTTCGGTCCTGGACATTGGTATGCCCTTCTTCACGCTGATGAGTTCTTCTATCACAATCCCCGAATCGTTGCGGAGCAGGCTGAAGCTGAGGGCGCCCATTGGGTCAACTGGATTGCCCTCCAATTTTTTTTTCACCCCCAAGATCAGGACCGCCCGCTTTGGGAGATCCCCAGCGTGCAAGACCGCCTTCAATGGTACTCTCCGCTTTGGGTGGAAGTCCGCCAGTTCCGCGATCGGCCGCAGGCAGCCTATCGGCCGGGAGAGCACCGGCGGGTGATCCCTCGGGGAATTGGTTGGCGTCCTTACTCAAAGGCTCCGGTCCTCTTCCACTACCCCTATCGCTCCCCAGATCAATTTGCTGCAAAACGAAAAAATCCCGGATTTTCTGACTCCTTTAACGATCCTGAGCTCTTCCGCCCGACCTTTCAGCCCGCCTACCGCAGGGCCTACTCGAGGGCTCAGGGCTTGGGTCCTTTTGAACACCCCCAACCCCTTTGGAGGCTTCTCTTTTGGCGTTGGCGTTACCTCGATCCGCGCCGCCTAGGCTAGCTCCCAGAGCGTCGCATATACTCCCCCGCGGGCCAAAAGTTCGTCATGGCTTCCCGACTCCACCAAACGCCCTTCCGAGAGAACGAGAATGCGATCAGCGTGCCGCACGGTCGAGAGGCGGTGGGCGACCACGAAGAGGGTATGGTGGGGACGGAGCTCCTCGAGAGTCTCGAGAACCCGGCTTTCGCTGAGGGGATCTAAGGCGCTCGTGACCTCATCGAGGAGGAGGATGGGAGCTTCGCGGAGTAGCGCGCCGGCCAGAGCGAGTCTCTGGCGCTGGCCTACCGAGATGCCGCGCCCTTCTTCTTCAAGGGAAGTTTCCAAGGTAAGCTCCTCGGCGAGATGGACCTGGGCGAGAGCTCGGCGCATCGCCTCCCGATCGGCTTGGGGAGCAAAAGCGCGTAGGTTCTCTTCGACGCTCCCGCCAAAAAGGAGCGGCTCTTGGGGGACCCAAGCGATGGCCTGGCGCAAAAAGGTGAGGTCATATTCCTGGAAAGGGCGCCCGTCGAGGAGAACGCTCCCCTCTTGGGGCAGGTAGAGGGTGAGGAGCAGGCGAAGAAGGGTGCTCTTGCCAGCGCCCGAGGGGCCTACAAGGGCTGTCAGTTGACCGGGGAGGATCTGAGCGCTCACCCCTTTGAGGACCTGGGTTCCTCCCGGGTAAGCGAAGCTCAGGTTGCGAAGCTCGAGGACTCCTTCCAACCGATTGGGACGATAGGTGCCGGACCATTGGCGGAGGGGAACCTCTTCGAGTTCGGCTAGACGTTGAGCGGCGCCTTCAGCTTGGGCCAAGCGGGTTCCTGCTCCGGCTAAGACTTGAATGGGGGTGAGGGAGAGGGCGAGAAGCGTGAGGTAGGCGGTGAGCCCCCCCACGCTGAGGTGGCCTGAACGCACTTGGCTCACCCCGATGAAGAGGAGGATGACGAGCACAGCTCCCACAGCCATTTGGGAAAGAGGCAGACTCAGGGCAGAGATGAGACCGCGCCGGCGGCCTAGGCGATAGTACTGTTCGCTGGCTTTTGCAAAGCGGAGGCGAGCATAGGTCTCTAGGGCCATAGCCTGGATGAGCTCGAGGCGACCGAAGCCCTCAGCCATCCTCCCCGCTACGCGCTCAGCACCTGCTTGGGTTTTTTGGCTCACCTGGCTCACCCAGTGTCCCACCCCTCCTAAGATCAGGAGGATCCAGGGAAGGAGCAGGGCTAGGTAGAGGCTGAGGCGAGGGTAGTGCCAGAGCATCTGGCCGAGGAGAGCGATGAGCGTGAGGCTTTGAATCAAAAAACCTCCGAGGCCGTAAAAAATAAAGTTCTCCACTTCACGCAGGTCGGCCAAGATTCTCCCGGAGAGGCTGGCTGGGGTCCCCGCAAGCTGGGCTAGGTCAGCCCGCATGAGCCGCTCATAGAGGCGCTCCCTGAGCTCTTTCGGGACCCGGACTGCCAAGTAGCCCATCAGGGTCTCCTGGCTAAAGCTTCCCAGGGCGATCAAACCCAAGAGGAACCCTCCTTTGGCCAGCAGGCTTCCGAGCTCCCCATAGCGCGCCTGAGCTAGAACCTGGCTGAAGAGCGGGCGGACGAGGAGCTCGGGTAAAGCGGCCTGAGCGATCGCCGGGACTAAGGCTAGACCAAGGGCCAGGAGGAGCCATGGCCAGTAGGGAAGGAGCAACCGCAGGGTCTTCACGGCGTTTCCAAAAGCGCCAGGAGCCGATCGACAAGCCGATCGGCTCCTGGTGGGGAACTCAGGGCTTTGAGGGTCTGGCGCACCTCTTCCTGGCGTTTTGGTTCAAGGAGTTCCAGGCTGACCTGGACGAGCTCATCGAGGTGAAAGCGACCTTTGAGCTCAGGATAGACTTGGGCCCCGAGGCGCTGGTTGGGTAAGGCTAGATAGGGGATCCGCTCGACTCCTTTTTCGAGAAGCCAGGCCCGAAGTTTTCGACCTCCCGGAACATACCAGAGCCAGTGGATCCAACCGGGGAGGGGGATGAGAACCTCATCGGACTTGTGAAGAGGCATGAGCACCACGGTGGGGAGTTGGGCGAGGGCGAGCTCGAGGGTGTTGGTGCCGGGGATGGTCAGCGCTAAGCGGGCTTGTGCCATTGCCGCATAGCGCTGACGTTCGTCTACGACGCCGATCCAGAGTCCTCCTTCGGTCCTGAGCCCCCCTTGTTCCCAATAGCTGGCCACCCCGCCGAGCTCTTTCACCCCTTGAGCTTCCAAGGCCGAAGCGACCACCTCATCGGGCAGGAGGCGGCTTCGGACCCAAGCGCAGCGAAGCCCTGGCCTCTTCTGGGCTAAGCGCTCGCAGGCGCCGAGCATGAAGCCAAGGAGATAGCGAAAGAGATAGGGGCGGCTGCTGGGAAAGAGAAGGATATCGGCAGGGGGAGGAGAAGGCCCCCTTAGGCTCGCTTCCAGACTATCTCGAATCAAGCTGCCGACTACCTCGATCCGCCGGGGATCTGCTCCGCGGGCGATCAGTTGGTCTCGGGAGATCTCCTCATCCACAAAGAGGGTTCGAAGGCCAGGATGCCAGTCGCGACCGCTGATGCTGTAAGCAAAAGCGGGGTAGCCTAACCTACGTCCCATCAGGACGGCATCTCTGAGGGCCCCTCCCAGCATGAGCACCGCTCCCCGTTGCTCCCCCTTGTGGAGTAGGCGGGCTAAGAACTCCTTCCTCCCTCCCAAGCGATCGACGGGGAGTTCCCTGGCTTTAAGTACCTCGGTGCCTGCGGAGAACTGATCCTGGAGTAGATAGAGCTCAAAGCGGCTTTGGGGGAGGCGCTGGCGGAGGCGGTCAAGGACTGGGGGAACCCAGGTTGAGAGTTCGCCGGGGCCGTTGGTAAGTAAAAGGAGCTCATTCATCCCAAGCATCTTCCCTGCTGGGGAGCAAGAATCGCGCAATACCCCTCCGGGACGGTGCGTTGATAAAGGCCCGAAGGAGGAGGACTTCCTCTGTCTCCCCCTCGGGGATTCTCCCTGCTCTCAGGGCCCGGAAAGCCTGCTCTAGAGCCTGATAGCGCTCTCCCTGGATCCCTTTTCGGCGAAGGCCCACAGTGTTGAGACGGTAGTGGCGGGCGGGGACCCCGTGGGCGAGGCTGTAGGGCAGGATATCTTGATTCGCACCGCTCATTCCTCCTAACATCGCCCCCGCCCCGATGCGGACAAATTGGTGGACCGCCGCTCCTCCCCCTAGCACTGCCCCCGATCCTACCTCCACATGCCCGGCGAGCATGACGTTGTTGGTCAGAATGACCCCATCGCCAAGCTGACAATCATGGGCTACATGGGCATAGGCCATCAAGTAGCATCTCGCCCCGATCCTGGTGGGCCGCTCGGCTCGGGTAGCCCGGTGAAGGGTGACTCCCTCGCGGATCACAGTACCTGGGCCCACCTCAAGCCAGGTCTCTTGATCTTGGAAGGAGAGATCTTGTGGCTCTCCTCCCAAGACGGCGTGCGCACCCACCTGGACGCCGGGACCGAGGCGCACATAGCGGAGGATCACCGCATGGGGTCCAATGACCACCCCCTCACCGAGTTCTACCGGAGCTTCGATATAAGCGTAGGGGCCGACTCGGACGCCTTCTGCAAGGTGAGCCTCCGGGTCAACCCAAGCGGTGGGGTGGATCGAGCTCACGCCTCCCTCCGAATCATGAAGGAGAGCTTAGCCTCAGCTCGGACCTCCCCATTGACCTTGGCTTCGACGTGGACCTGGCCCAGACCTCGCCGAAAGCGCAAGAGTTCTCCTTCTAAGGTCAGGCTGTCCCCAGGGATGACCGGCTTACGAAAGCGAGCCTCTTCGATCTCCACCAAGAAGACCAGGCTCCCTGGGGTGTACTCGGGATGTTGAACAACCGAAGCGACCGCCGCTTGGGCCATTGCTTCGACGAGGAGTACACCCGGCATGATCGGATATCCTGGAAAGTGGCCCTGAAAGTAGGGCTCGTTATAAGTCACGTTTTTGAGCACTTTAAAGTGCTGGCTGCTTGCCTCCAGGACCCGGTCCACGAGCAGAAAAGGGTAGCGGTGGGGCAGCACCTCAAGGAGTTGGTAGATCTCCACCCGCTTACTCTACAAAAGAAAGGGCCCCGGGGGGCTACGCTTTGTGTACCGCGGATCCCTGGTCAGCTGGGTAGGTTGGGTAGTTCGCGGCTCGACCAGGCTTGAGCTCTTCTGAGAGCAGCAAGGCAAGCTCCAGAGCCCTTAGGTCGTCCTCGAGGGTCACGAAGGGGGGGCGTCCTTTCACGATACGGTCAACGAAATGGCGGAGCTGGCGCCGTAGGGGATTTTCATTGAGAAAGGAGGTCCGCTCTACCCTCACCTGCTCTCGTTCGTCGTTGGACTCCCCTTTGATCAGCCGGTGAACGGCCACCTCGGTGTGGTCGCTGTTGAACTCCAAGCGGATGACCTCGGCCTGCTGGGTAACGGTAAAAGAGCGCTCGAGCTGGGGCGAGATACGGCTTGCGGTGAAGACCGCGCGGGCTCCCGAAGGGAAGTCCAGCACGGCGTGGGCGTGTTCCTCTAAACCCTCCAGCTGTTGCCCCACCACGCTCCAGCGGACGGGCCATTCTTTGAGAAGGAGAAGAGCTAAATCGAGGTCATGGATCATGAGGTCCAAGATGGCCCCGATATCGCGGATGCGCCGGTTATTTCCCATGCGCCTGGCCTCGAGGAACCAGGGAGAGTGAGCCATCCTGGTGAGCTCGCTGATAGCCCGATAGAAGCGCATGATGTGCCCTACTTGGAGGATGAGCCCACGCTCTTCTGCGAGGGCAACTAGATGGCGGGCTTCGGGTAAGCTCGATGTCATGGGCTTTTCCAAGAGCACGTGGACCCCGGCTTGCAAGAACATCTTGGCCTGAGCAAAGTGGAGCGAGGTAGGTGAGGCGATGCTCACCGCATCGACCTGACCTAGGAGAAGCTCGGCTTCCGGAAAAGCGGGAACCTCGAGCTCTTGCTCTATGGCTCTGCGCCTTAAAGGGTTTGGGTCGGCAACCCCGACTAAGCGCACACCGGGCAATCCTGCATAGTTCTGGGCATGATAGGTGCCCATGACCCCAACCCCAACCACCCCGACCCTAAGCTCCACGGCATCACCTCCAGGCGGCCTATGCCAAGCTGGATCATACCCTGCTCGCCCACTCGGAGTCTTCACCTCTTCTTGAGCCTTGGAACCAGGCTAGTCGCAAAGGCAATATGAAGGCGGTGAGAGCCTCGATGGACTTGAAAGCGCCCCTGGAGCGGGGCACCGATAAGGTAGAGATCGCCGAGAAAGTCAAGAGCTTTGTGCCGCACAGGCTCATCAAGACCCCGAGGAAGGTTGAGATAGCCGTAGCGGCTTAGCACCAACGTATTCTCTAAGCTGGCACCCCCGGCCAAACCACGCTCTCTGAGGGCGCTAAATTCTTCTAAAAAGCCAAAAGTACGTGCAGAAGCGAGCTCGCCTAGCTCTCGCGGGGGGCTGTCGAAGCGTTGATACCCGATCTTGGGGTGAGGGAAGCTGATCGTGACGTGAAGCTCGAACCGATCGGCGGGCTCAGCCAGCAAGAGCGAGCGCCCTTCCTCAAGCTTGAACGGTTCGCCTACGAGAAGGGGAGAATTGGGTGAGGAGGAGACTTCCCCGAGCAACTCGAGCCACTCCTGAGCACTTCCATCGAGGATGGGAAGCTCGGGCCCATCGACCTCGATGAGCAACCCCTGCCAAATTCCCCTGAGATAGAGAGCGGCTAACAGATGCTCCACAGTTTGGAGGCGCACTTCCCCCGTCCCTAATGTGGTGGAGCGCAGCGTTTCGACCACCCAAGCAAGGCGAGGAACAACTTCCTGGCCGCGAACTTTGAAGCGCACCGGCCCCTCTTCGAAGAAGAAGCGCACGGTACTGAGGCTGCCGGTGTGAAGTCCTCGGCCGCGGATGCTAATCATAAAGCTTGCGACGAAGGCGCCGCTCTGCTCCGAGTAGCCAGTCCAAGAGAGCCAGCTGGCGCCAGTAGCGGCGGGCTGGTCGAGCGGGAGAACCCGCCCAATCCTCTTCTGGTGGAATTGACTTACTCACCCCGCTTTGAGCGGCGACCCGAGCCCCTCGGCCGATTCGCAGATGATCTGCCACCCCTACCTGACCAGCCAGAATAACCCCATCTTCCACGATTACGCTGCCCGCCAGGGCGACTTGGCCTGCGAAGAAGACCCCTCGACCGATGGTGCAGTTATGAGCTACGTAGCACTGCCCTCCTAGCTTGCTGCCCATCCCAATGCGGGTCTCCCCCACCACACTGCGTTCGATGACGGTACCCGCTCCGAGCTCGACCTCAGCTTCTAGGACCACCCTTCCTGCGTGGGGAAGGCGCCGTCCCTCCTGGAAGCCGAACCCGACTACTCCCAGGATGGCTCCAGAAAGGATCCGACAACGAGGACCGATCTGGGTGCCTCGATGGACCACCACGTGGGCCTCGAGCAAGGTTTCCTCTCCGATGTCCACCCCTTCCCCGATATAGCAAAAAGGCCCTATGGTGCTCCCTCGTCCTAAGCGAGCCCCTGAACGAATCCAGGTATAAGGACCTACGGCTACTTCGGGGGCGAGCTCCACGCCTGGCTCGATCAGTGCGGTTGGGTGTATTCCTTGGGCCCAACGGTCAGGTGCTTCAAAGAAGCCGAGCACCCTAGGCCAGACTTGTTGCACTGAAGGAACTCGAAGCGCTGATCGATCGGCGGGCAGGGAGACTCCTTCCTCGAGGAGGAGAGCAGCGGGGCTTTGGAGGGCTGCCCCTAGGAATTGAGGGTCTCTGAGGACGACTAAGCTTGCACGATCGCCCTGACCAGGGGCTGCTAGCTCCCTGATCTCGCGATCCTCCCCCTCGAGAATCCCACCGAGCAACTCGGCCAACTGGGAGAGCCGCATGGGCTACCGCTTGAGGATGTTGTCGGAAGAGACCAGGGTGTCCTTGAGGACATGGAGCATCTCTAAAGCCCGACCAGTCCCCAGAGCCACCGCCTCGATGGCGTTTTCGGCGAGGACTACCGGGACTCCGGTGGCCTCCCGCAAGACCAGGTCGAGATTGCGGAGCAGCGATCCTCCACCGGTGAGCAGGATCCCGCGGTCGATGATGTCGGAGATGAGCTCGGGAGGGGTGATCTCTAGAATTCCCTTAACTCCCTCGATAATCTTTTGAATTGGTTCTTGGAGGGCCTCGACGATATCGACCGAGGAGACCTCTACAGTCTTCGGAAGGCCCGAGATGAGGTCGCGCCCTCGGATTTCGGCGGTCACCTCTGGATCTTCGGGCCGAAGCTTGGCAGCCCCGATCTGGATCTTAAGCTCCTCGGCAGTCCGCTCTCCGATGAGTAGGTTTTTATGCGTACGGATGTAGCGGGCAATTGCTTCGTCAAACTCATTACCTGCGATACGGAGGCTGGTCGATTGAACGATTCCCCCAAGGCTGATCACCGCGATGTCTGTAGAGCCTCCCCCGATATCGACCACCATGCTCCCCGTAGGCTCAGCAATGTTGATCCCAGAGCCGATCGCTGCGGCCATCGGCTCATCGATGAGAAAAGCGCGCTTAGCCCCCGCCTCCACAATGGCCTGGACCACCGCACGGCGCTCCACCTCGGTGACCCCTGAAGGAACCCCAACCATCACCTGAGGGCGGAAGAACCTCGAGGTCGGGGTGAGTACCTTTTTGAGAAACCTGGTGAGCATTTGCTCCGTGAGGGTATAGTCGGCGATCACCCCATCCCGCAAGGGCTTGGCGGCCACGATATTCGCTGGCGTTCGGCCGATCATCCGATAGGCCTCGGCCCCTACCGCCTTGACCTCCTTAGTTCCCTGCACCATGGCGATCACGGAGGGCTCCCGGAGCACGATACCTTTGCCTCGCACATAAATGAGCACCGAAGCAGTGCCCAGATCGATCCCAATGTCCTCACCCCTGAACATACCGCTTCATTCTATCGTTGCACGTGAGCTTGCTGTGAATGGTCGCTGCTTGTGGTAGGCTAGATCCGTTCCTCAGGAGGCTCCATGTCCCGCGTGCTCGTCATCCTTTTGGGGATCGTCGCTGCGATCCTCCTGCTTCTTGGCCTTGGCTTTGGCGCCTTACAGACACTCACCCAGGCTCCCGTTCAAGGTGCCCTCACCCTACCTGGGTTGCGGGCCCCTGTTGAGGTATTGCGCGAGCCGGATGGGGTAATCCATATCCAAGCCCAGAACCTCCACGACCTATTCTTCGCCCAAGGCTTTGTGCAGGCAGAAGAACGGCTGTTCGAGATGGACTTTCAGCGCCGACTTGGCGAGGGTACCCTCGCTGCCGTGGTTGGCCCAGCTGCCCTCAAGACCGATGAATTTTTCCGTACCCTCGGGGTCGCTCGGGCCGCTCGGGAAGCTTATCAACACCTGCCAGCCGAAAGTCGAGCCGTCCTCAAGGCATACGCAGAGGGGGTCAACGCTTATCTCCAGGGCCACTATCCCCTCCCTCTCGCCTTCCGTTTGCTCGGCTATAGCCCGGCTCCTTGGCGGCCGGTAGACTCCTTGGTCTGGGCCAAGATGATGAGCTGGGAGCTCTCCTCTGGGTACAGCCAACAACTCGAGGACTATGAGCTCTTGGCGAAGGGGCTAAGTCGGGAAAGGATCCGCACCCTCTTTCCTCCATATCCCTCGGATGCCCCGACCATCTTGCAGCCCGACGACCTTCACCTTCCTGCCCGACCCTCGGCAGCTTCTCAAGCTCCCCGCCTTAGCCCTAACCCTCTCGAGGCTCGTCAGGTAGCCGAGCTTCTTGCTCTCGGTACCCAGGCCCCGCTGGCACCTAGGGCTTCAAATAACTGGGTGGTCTCTGGCAGCCGCACCGCGACTGGACTTCCTCTTTTGGCGAATGACCCTCACCTGACCCTTCTGGCCCCTTCGCTTTGGATCCTCATGGACCTCGAGGCCCCTCACTTTCACGCAATCGGCGCTTCCTTTGCCGGTGTTCCAGGTATCGTGATCGGTCACAACCGCGACATCGGTTGGGGGGTCACCAACGTGGGGGCCGAGAACGAACAGCTCTATATCCTCAAGACCAATCCTCAAGGGACTGCCTATGAGTACCGGGGGCAGGAGATCCCCTTCACCTTTCGGACCGAGGTCTTTGATGTCAAAGGTAAGCCGCCGGTCAAACTCGAGGTGCGCGAGTCGCTTTATGGCCCGGTCATCTCGGATGTCGTCAAGGTGCCTGGCGCCGAGCCGCTGGCCCTTCGCTGGACCTCCCTCAATCCGGTCGATGACACGCTCACCGCTTTTCTTAAGATCGATCAGGCTAAGAATTGGCAGGAATTCCGCCAAGCTCTCCGCTACTATGTAGCTCCTAGCCAGAACTTTGTCTATGCTGATACCCAGGGCAACATTGGCTATTTTGCTCCTGGTCTGATCCCCATCCGCCAGCCAGGAGATCACGGGCGTTATCCGGATCCCGGGAATGGCGCTTGGGACTGGAAGGGCTATATTCCCTTCGATGAGCTGCCGCAAACCCTCAATCCTCCCGAGGGCTTCATCGCCAGCGCGAACAACAAAGTGGTGGGGAGCGAATATCCTTATCGGATCACCCCCTTCTGGTCCGAACCCTATCGAGCTGAACGAATTGTGGAGCTTCTCCAACGCAATTCCAGGGTCTCTGTCAAGTATATGGAGCGCATCCAGCTGGATCAGAAGGACCTTACATTCCCCCTCTTCCAGCCCTTTCTCGCCGAGCTCACCCCCTCTACTCCAGAGGGGCGCTCGTGGCAGGCGAAGCTCTTAAGCTGGGATGGAGTAGCCAGCCCGACATCTCGCCGGGCTACCCTCTATGAGGCTTGGCTCACCCAGCTTGAAACCCTGACCCGATCCAGCACCGGCATTGCCTACCTCACCCAGCCACGCTTCCTCCTTCACGCGCTCGCTCAGGGCGACCCTGCGTGCGGAGGGAGCTGTCTTCCTTTTGCGACCCAGGCCTTTGATCAAGTCTTAGCCCGGCTCCGACAGCAGTACGGAAAGATTCCTCCCTGGGGCGAGGTCCACCGGCTTCATATCGATAACCCCATCCTTGGCAAGAGCCCGCTCGGTTTTCTTTATAACCGCGACCTTCCTTATGGGGGCACCCCTTACACGGTCAATGTGGGCCACTTCACTCCTAGCAATTTCGTCATGCACACCGGCCCAAGCTTCCGGGAGATCCTCAACTTCGCTAACCTCAACGACTCCCTCTTTGCCTTGCCGGGTGGAGCGTCGGAGAATCCCCTCTCTTCTCACTACGAAAATCTCCTTCCCCTCTGGCTCCACGGGAAGTACATCACGATTCCTACACAAGGCTATCCAGTTGCCGATCGGCTGATCCTCAAGCCTTAGTCCTCCGCGGAGGCGACCAAGTGGCGCGGCCAGGAGAGCCGGCCAAAAAGGAGGATTCCTGCTAATGAGAGGAGGCCTAGCCAGAAGACTCCTTCCCGTCCGCCGAGGAGCTGGATGCTCAGGCCGGTCAAATAGGCCCCTAAAGGACCGGTCCCTTGGTTGACAAGGGCATAGATCGACATGACACGGCCCCTGAGGCGGTTGGGAACCAAGGTTTGGATCGTGGTGTTGGCGCTGATGAGGGCAGTGATCATGCCGAAGCCAGCAAAGGGGAGAGCCAAAGCGACCATCCCGTAGGGGAGGGGAAGAGATAGAGCCAGAAGGACCAACGTGACGATGAAACCGCCGAGGAGGATCCGGGCTGGCCGTGCCCTTCCGGTGATGGCTTGAAGAATAGCTCCCAGGACTGCTCCAAGGCCTAGCGCAGAGACCAAAAAGCCATATCCCTGAGCCCCGAGGTGGAGCACCAGCCGGCTATAGGCGGGAATCAGGGTCTGAAAGTTGATCGTGAAGACCCCTAACCAGAGCACCAGGAGGAGGACGTTGCGGACCAAGGGGGTGGAGCGGACGTAGCGAAAACCGTCTAGAAGGAGGTGGAGAGGAGCTCCACCGACTTCCTGGGGGGGTGAAGGGGGAATGGAGAAGAGCACAAAGAGGATCGGCACAAAGGTCAGGGCGTTGATCAAAAATGCCCATCCGATTCCCAGGCTCGCGATGACCAAACCTGCAACCGCAGGGGCGAGGAGTCGGTTGAAATTGAAGGCAAACGAATTGAGTGAGATGGCGCCTGGATAGTTCTCACGGCCAGCGAGTTCGACAGTGAGGGCCTGGCGGACTGGAATATCGACTGCGTTGGCGCTGCCAAAGAGAAGGGCAAAAGCGACCAGCAGAGAGAAGTTGATGTGGTGGATCAAGATGAGCAGCGCTACCCCTCCAGCGAGGATCATCATGGCTGCCTGAGCATAGAAGACCAGGGTGCGGCGAGCCATGCGATCGGCGAGCACGCCAGCGGGGAGAGCGATGAACAACGAGGGCAGAAAGAGGCAGGCGATGACCAAGCCCAAACGCTCGGCTGAGCCGGTCAGCGTGATCACCAGCCAGGAGAGGGAGGCAGACTGCATCCAGCTCCCAAACTGGCTGATGGCCAGACTGATCCAGAAGCGGCGGTAGAGCGGGTTTTTAAGGACGCGAAAGGCCAGCACGGCTCCCCAAGAGAACCAGAGTATACCGCAGGCCTCTGAGAGCTTACCAGAACAGGCTGTTGATCAGATCGTCTGCGATCGCGAAACCCGCTCCCATTTCGAGAGCCTGACCGAAACCCGAGTTGAAGAGACCCCCCAAGAACCCTCCTTGGGGCTGAGCGCCTCCGTAAGGTTGAGACTGAGGCATGCCCCCAACCCCGCCGCGCACTTGGTTGCTCAAGTAGCCGTGAAGGGCTTGGAGCAAGCTCTGCATCTGGTTCTGCTCGGCCTGCACGGCGAGGGCGATTTCCTTGAGGTCGAGCGACCACTCCCGTGCGTCTGGATTTCCCTTTTGCGCCGCAGCGTTGAGCTTATCGGCAAGCTCTTTGATCTCCTGGAAGACTTGCTGGGCTTGCTGCTGAAGAGCGCCGTAGGCCTGGTCGATGGTCTCGATGTCCATAGGCCTACTCTAGCGAGGGGATGAATGGGAAAGTTTAGGAGAGCAGTTGAAGAAGGTGGGCTGTCTCGTCAAGGGCTTCCCGACCGCGCTCCAGGAGGTGGGCCTGACTCGCGAAGCCGTGAATGAGCCCAAGGCAGCGGCGTCCGCCCGCCGAGACGCCTGAGCTCACCAAAGCTTTAAGGTAGGCCTCACCCTCGTCTCTCAGCGGATCGTACTCGGCGGTGAGCAACCAAGTTGGAGGGAGTCCACGAAGATCGGCCCGAAGAGGAGAGGCTTCTGGGGAGAAGGCCTCCTCTGGCCTACGGAGGTAGTGGCGGCCAAACCACTGCATATCCTCCAGGGTCAGGCCGTAGCCTTGAGCGAACTCCTGTTTGGAGGGATAATCTCCGACCATATCAGTGGCTGGGTAGAAGAGCACTTGCAGCCTAGGGAGAGGCGCTTTTCGGTCGCGGGCCCAGCGGGAAACGCCCGCCGCGAGGTTGCCCCCCGCGCTGTCCCCCCCGATGGCTAGGCGAGCGGGAGTCGCGCCGAGTTCCTCCGCGTGATGGGCAAGCCAGAGCCAGGCCGCATAGGCATCTTCCAGGGGAGCAGGAAACGGAGCCTCGGGAGCTAGGCGATAGTCGACCGAGGCCACCACCGCCTCGGCTTTGAGCGCAAGATAAGCGCAGAGCCACCCATGGGTCTCGAGGCTTCCTAAGACGAAACCTCCTCCGTGATAGTAGACCAAAAGCGGAAGGGGGCCTCGAGCTGCCTGGGGAGTATAGCAGCGTACCCGGAGGTCGCCCGCTGGCCCAGGAACGGAGCGGTCGACAACCGCCACACCGGGAGGGAGAGGAGGAAGGGGCACCTCGCGCTCTAGGCGCCGGGCTTCTTCAGGGCTGAGCTGACTCAAGGGTGGAAGGTTGGCTGCCGCCAGGGCTTGAAGGAGCGCTTCGGCTTGTGGATCGAGCATACCCTACCTTATCAGCTTCGAGAATCCAAGGCCAGGCGGTCTTTAACGTGATGGGGATCAAGCCAGTGGGCATCGATCTCCTCGAGGGCTTCGAGCGTCCACTGGGCTGCTTGACCACGGGTCAAGATGGCATGACTCTCAGGGGAAAGGCCATCAGGGGGTGGGAGAGGGCGAAGGTGGAGAAGGCGGGCGTACGTGGTGAAGAATTGGTTCGCCTGCGCCACTGTTACCGGAGCCCAAGCCCGGTGCAGGTTCCATTCGGTTTGCAAGAACTGAAGCGCAGGAGCTTTAGGGTCGACTGCGAGCTGATAGCGAAGGAGGTTGGCGACAAACATCGGCCAGATCATTGGATCCCTTAAGCCGAAGCTCCCTTGAATTCCGTAGGGGACCATGAAGAGGCCGTGATCAAAGAGCACCTGGGCGGCGTGAAAACCAGGCTCTTGCTGGTTGACGGGCCTGCCGAGCCCCGGGGCATCAAGAAGGGCTCCTTGAGCGATGAGGTCGTTCTGGAGCTCATGGATGAGGCTTCGGGAGGCAGCCATTTCGGGAAAGGAGACCCCTCGCTGAACTGCCAGCGCTGCTGCGACTCCGGCAGCTTGACCCAAGTCCATCTGGACTGGGACCGTGCGGGCCGAGAAGGCGGCGATCGCGTCGAAGGAAGCAGCCTGGGAGGCAACCAACAAGTTGTCGATCCGCTGGGGTACGATCGAGCGAAAGGGGATGGAATATGTCGCGGGAACTCCCATGAGTAAGGCGGGCTCGTTGGGATGGTAAGCCTGTCCGTCCAGCGGATAGGAGCCAAGGACCACCCGATCCCAGAACTTAGCGCCGTAGAGGACTTCTGTGGGGGATAACCGGTAGAGTCCCAGAATGTGGCGGGTCTCCCGAATGTAGAGCGATTTGGCCACTCCTGCGAAGTGGGCATGGGCAAAGAGCGGGGAAGCTTGGCGCAAGTAGGCGACTACACGGCGGGCTTCTTGAGCGCCTGCCTCCCATGCTTCCTTTCGGGAGCGAGCCGAGTCTCCGTTGACCCCAAAGATGAGGAGGCCGTTGACCAAGATCGAACCATCTGGCTGGAGGGCTAGATTGAGCCCTCTAAGTTTGAAAAAGGGGCTGCTCGGTTTGAAGTTGGCGACGAGGTGGGAAAGTCCCCAGATGCTCGTCCCGTTGACCCCAGAGCCATCGTGGGTGCGGTGAGCCCGCTCGCGCACGTAGACGGCCAAAGGGTGCCAAGGCACACCGGTGATTCGGAAGACGAGGCTAGCCGCCATCATGCTCCGGTCCAGCCCGGTATCCTGACGCCCAATGGTATAGGGGACCCCTGCCATAGCTGCGAGCTCGGCGTTGCGCGAAGCATCGATCACATAGCGGACCGGAAGCCAGACCGGAGGGGCCTGGGGGTCGAAGCGATTGGCTAAAAAGAGGGCGGTGATCCGATGGTGGTCTACTTTGACTTTGAGCAGGCGGACTCCCCGGACCAGCGAGACACCTGCGTTGGCGACCATCTCGTTGAATGCCTGGATCGCTTGGGGTACAGAGAAGGAAATTTGATCCCCAATCCGATTGAAAAAATCCAGGAAGAGCCCTTGGGTCAGGAGCATGCCGTTGATTCGGTCATAGCTCATGTCCAACGTGGCCAGCCATCCTCGGGTGAGAACGCCTCCTAAGGTCCGGTGGCGGGCTAGAAGAAGCGTAGGGACCCCCATCTTCGCTGCCGCTACCGCTGCGGCGACTCCTTGCGGAGTGCCTCCGAAAACCACTATGGGATCTTGTGGTAAGTGGGTTAGAGGAAGGGTTTTAGGATCCAGGGCAGCTGCCCGATGAGGGGCGCAGCCGCTCAGGAGAAGGGCGAGCATGAGGAGTGCGCCGCGGTTCATACGAGAGCTCACAATAGATGGGGCTTCTTAGAGCACTATAAAGCTTTGCCTAAAGATCTCTCACAAATGCTATCTAGACTAAGGCACATGAAGCACCTAGGAATCCTTGTCGCTGTTTTAGGCGGGCTGGGGCTTGCGCAGACTGCTTCTACGCCTTCTGCGTGGACGATGTACCAGTATGTGCCAAGCCACAATGCGGTGCTTCCAGGCCCCTCGACGGGATATCAGTGGACGTTCACGATCCAGGGTAACATCGTGGGCGGATTAGCCCTCGCAAATGGGGTCCTCTACGTTGAAAGCTTTGATCATCACCTCTACGCCCTTGATCCTACCAATGGGAAGGTGCTCTGGAGCTTCGATACTGGCCAGGTGATCATGACAACCCCTATCGTGGCCGACGGAGTTGTCGTGGTGGGTTCGGGGACCAATGCGGTCCTCGACGATCTTCCCGATAAGGTCGACTGGGGTGTGCTACCTCCTGCGGACGCGGTCTACGCCCTCAATGCCCAGACTGGGGCGCTCCTCTGGAATCATGTCACGGTAGGGGAAGACATGCCATCTCCTGTCTATACCAATGGCACCATCATTTGGGGGAATGGTCACGACGTAGCCCAGGCTGCCAATCTCCAGACGGGCCAGATCCTTTGGCGCACCCCGCTCCAGGGGGTGGTGACCATGTCTTCAGCCAATATGGCTGGGGGGATGGTCTACATGGTGGCGGGTATGGGTCCCCATTCAACCCTCGCGTTTCCGGTGAATACCTATGCCCTCAATCCCCAGACTGGAGCGGTGATCTGGAAAGCTCCTTATGGAAACGGCGACTGCTCCCCTACGGTGGGGGACGGCTTGGTCTTTGTCGAGGGGGCCGAGCAGGTGCCAGGATCGAGTCAGGAGGTCAACCTGGTCGACGCTCTGGATGCTCAGACCGGTCAACTGGTCTGGTCGTATGTGAGTGCCCCTGGGTACAACGACACGACTGCTTCTAACGAGCAGGGGATCGCGGGGGTCTACCACGATGGGATTCTGTATCAGGCCCTGCCCATGAGCGATCAATTTGCCGCGTTTGATGCAAAAACTGGTAAGGTCCTTTGGATCACCAAGACTGCCGGTCCGATCAAGATGAGCGCGGTGGTCCACCAAGGTAAGGTCTACGCAGGGGATGGGGCGGGCAACCTATACGTCTTTGACGCTAAGACGGGGGCAATTCTCTATGAGCGTCACTTTCCCGCTCCCTTCACTCCTTCGTCTCCGGTGATTTGGGGAGATACCCTCTTCATCGCTACGGGCTATCACAACAAGCCAGAGGGAACGCTCTATGCGATTCCCTTAGAAAGCCTTGAGGCGAGCGCAGCCCGCTAAGGCTTGACAGCTTTAGGGTTCTCTGGGCTTTATGGAATTTTATTCAAGCCCCTTGACAAGATTCCGTATCTCTTTGCTATAGTCCTTCAAGAGTACTACTTGGCTCGACAGCTGTGAGGTCTGCTATGCGGCGAATCATAGGTTCTTCCTTAGCCCTTGCTCTAGGTCTGGGTCTAGCCCTAGCTGCGGCTCCTTCAGCCATCACCATTGGGACCCTTTATGCCAGCTCGGGCCCGTTTGCCAGCTCCTCGCTGCCCGAGTATCAGGGCCTCAAGTTTTGGGTCCAGCAGGTGGATCAATCCGGCGGCGTCTACGTTGAGGCCTTCCATAAAAAGCTGCCCGTTAAGCTCGTCGCCTACGATGATCAAAGCTCGACAACGCTGGCGACTACCCTCTACGAACAGCTCATCACCCAGGACCACGTCAACCTTCTGGTCTCCGACTTCGGCTCAGTATTGACCAGCGTCGCGGTCCCGATTGCCAAAGAGCATAAGGTGCTCCTCCTCGATGTCACGGGGACCGGAGCGAGCTTCTTCACCCCCTCGAACCCCTATATCGTGCTCACCAGCCTTCCCACTTCAGGGGTCTGGCCCGAAAGCCTCGCCAGCTTCCTGATCCACAAGAAGATTCAGCGAGTGGCCATCGTCTACGATGCTAACGACTTCGATGCATCTCAGAACCAGACCTTAGTGAGTCGGCTGACCGCGGCGGGAATCCACCCCCTCTACGATCAGTCAGTTCCTACGAGCACCTCGAGCTACACGGCGCTTCTTCACAGTATTGCCGCACGTAACCCCGAGGCGCTCATCGAGTTTGGTTATCCCAATAACGACATCGCGTTCCTTCAGGCTCTGGAGAACAGCGGTCTCCATTTCAACATGGTCTTTACCATCTTCCCGGGCCAGCTCTATGATCTCCTGCTCAAGAACGTCGGTGTGAATGGTCTTCGGTACACATATACCTATCCCACCCCACCCCTCCTCCAGTACAACCGTCAGGTGAACTACGGTCCAACGATTCAAGAGTTCACCAAGATGTTTCAAAAAGCTACGGGCTCGGCTCCCAACTTCCTCAATGTGGCGGGGTATAACGCTGGCCTGATCATCCAAAAGATCTTGGCAACCGCCCCGAGCCTCTCCCAGCTCGCTTTGCGCAAGGCCGCCCAGGAGATCTCAGGAAAGATCTTTACCCTAGACGGCCTCTTCAAGATCAACGCTGAGGGGGCTCAGATCGGGGAGAGCCTGCCTGTGGCTCAGCTCCAACCTTCTGGCCAGGGCCTCAAGGTGGTCAAGGTCTGGCCTGAGCCAGCAGGTATGGCGATCTACCCGGCTCCCTAAAGCAATCAAAGCCCTAGGCCATGGCGCTCCTCGAGTACACCCTGCTTTCCGGTTTGCTCTACGGTTTCTTCTTCGCGCTCGTTGGACTAGGGCTTAACCTCATCTTTGGGGTCCTTCGAATCGTCAATTTGGCCCACGGCGACTTCGTCATGCTGGGGGCTTTTTTGGCTTATTACCTCACCCAGGGGGGCCTCAACCCTCTGGTCGGGGTCCCGGTAGCCGGCCTTCTTTTCCTCGGAGTGGGAATCCCACTCTATTATCTTTTGGTCCCTCGCTTGCTCAAAAGCCGGGATCCCGAAATGCTCTCGTTTATCCTCTTCTTCGGCCTTTCTCAGGTGATTGAAGCCCTGGCCGTCTTCGTCTTTACGAATAACCAGCGCTCTATTGCCGATCAGGCTCTTGGCCTTGGGCCAGTGGCCATTCTAGGCCAGACCTTTCCCGCCTCCTGGGTCTTGAGCGCTCTGGCTGGCCTTCTTGCCATGGTCGGCCTGTACCTTTATCTGTATCGGACCCGCCTTGGGTATGCGACTCGGGCAGTCATGGCTCAACGTGAAGAGGCACAAGCGAGTGGGATCCATGTCAGCTGGATCTCCGCACTGGCCTTCGCGATCGGTTTGCTTCTAGCTGGCTTGGCCGGAATTTTCACTCCCTTCATGTTGGGGGCTATTTATCCCAGCATGGGAGTTGATCTCACCACGACGTCTTTTGCAATCATCGTCATCGGCTCTCTAGGCAATCCTCTCGGGACTGCTCTAGGGGGTCTTCTCTACGGTTTGGGGCTCATGGCGATGCAAAGTTATCTCCCTGCTTGGTCAGATCTGCTCCCCTATGTTCTCCTCATCGCGATTCTCCTCATTCGACCCAACGGTCTTCTAGGAAGGAGCTTCCGGCGTGCGTAGAGCTTTGGCCCCTCTCGCGATTCTCTTGGGGAGCGCACTCGCCTTTGAGCTTTTGCCAAGCATCTATACGAATCACGCTCTTCTATTCAACTTGATGGTCTATCTTGCCCTTGCCCAAGGCCTCAACCTCCTCTATGGCTTTACTGGTTATCTTCCCTTTGGCTACGTGGGTTTCTTTGGGATTGGGGCTTATGGGGCCTCCCTCCTCATCCTCAGAGGCCATCTCCCCCCCCTCCTCGCCCTTCCTTTAGGTGGCTGCTTGGCAGCACTCCTGGGCCTTCTCCTATTTCCCCTTCTCCGACTTTCGGGGGCCTATTTCTCGATTGCCAATTTAGCTGCCGCCAGGGCGGTGTACTATGTCATCTCCAACCCCGACCTCACGCCTTTGACCCAGGGCCCTTATGGCCTTACCCTCTCTTCGGTCTATAACCCCAATCAGAGCTACCAGGCTATGCTGGTCATCCTTCTTTTAGCCCTTCTCGCGACCCTCTTCTTTCGACGCTCCCGCCTCGGCTTGGCGCTCCTGGCAACCCGCGAGGATCCCCTGAGTGCAAGCTTCTCGGGAATCCCTGTCGGCCGCCTCCGGGGCATCGCCTGGCTGTTGAGCGCATTTCTGGCCGGCTTGATCGGGGGAGCTTTTGCCTGGCACATCTCGGTCTTCTATCCCCAGACCGTCTTTGATTTGTCCATCAGCGTCTTTGCAATCGTCTTCGTGCTCTTTGGTGGGGCAGCGACGCTCCTCGGTCCCATTGCAGGAACCTTGCTCCTCTACGGTCTCTATAACCTTTTGGGGATCAGCACCCCCCAGTACTTCGAGCTCGCCTACGGATTGCTCATTGTTCTCATGGTTCTCTTTTTGCCTGATGGCCTTGTCTCGTTGTTGACTCGGAGGGGACTCCGTGTCCTCTGAGCTGCTCCGCCTTCAAGGGGTTGTCAAGCGCTTCGGGGGTTTTGTCGCTTTATCTGGAATCAGCCTTTCTTTAAATCAAGGAGAGGTCTTGGGCTTGGTCGGGCCCAATGGTTCAGGCAAGACGACCTTGATCAATGTGGTGAGCGGGGTCTACTTACCAGAAGCGGGGCAAGTCTTCTTTAAAGGTCAGGAGATCACCCGTCTTCCTCCTCACCGTCGGGTCCACCTCGGGATCAACCGGACGTTTCAGATCCCTCGCCCCTTTAAGGGCCTCAGTGTTCGCGAAAACGTGCAGATCGCCCAGACCTATGGTGGGGGACGAGGGGATCCTGAAGCGCTCTTGGCTCAAGTGGGCTTGACTCACCTCGCCGATCGTCCGGCGGGTAGCCTCAACACCGCTCAGCAAAAACTCCTTGACTTGGCGCGGGCCTTGGCGACAGAGCCAGAGCTTCTCCTTGTGGACGAGGTGGGAGCAGGACTTAACCCGAGCGAGCTTCAGGAAGTGGCCCGACTCCTTAGGCAGCTTGCTCAAAAGGGGATGACCCTACTCGTTGTTGAGCATCTGCTTGGGTTTTTGCGGGCTTTGGCTGATCGGGTGATCGTGATGGATGCTGGGCAGGAGATCTTCTCGGGGACCTTAGAGGAAGCCTCTGAGGAGCCCAAAGTCGTTGAGGTCTTCCTTGGCCACTGAGCTCCAAGCCATCGGCATCGAGAGTGGCTATGGTCGCCTCCAGGTGCTCTGGGGAGTCGACCTTGAGGTTCGCTCGGGAGAGAGCATTCTTCTCTTGGGGGCCAACGGGGCTGGTAAGACAACATTGTTGAGAGCCGTGATCGGCCTTCTCCCTATCTGGCGGGGCGAGTTGCGCTGGGATGGCCAGGAGATCTCTCGCCTTCGGCCGGATCAGAGGATTGCTCGCGGTTTGGCCTATATGTCCGAGATGGGGGTGATCCCCGAGCTCAGCGTAGAAGAAAACTTGCGCTTGGGGGGATATCGTCTCAGCTATCGCGACTTCCAGGCCCGTAAGCGTGAGCTTTTGGAATTTTTTCCCGACCTTGCCTCGCGGTTGGCGCTGCCTGCCGGGAGTCTCTCCGGTGGTCAACGCAAGATGCTGGGCATTGCCAAGGCCCTCATGAGTCGTCCACGCTTGCTCATCATGGACGAACCCTCCTCGGGCCTTTCTCCTCGCTTTGTGGGGGAGGTGCTGCGCATTCTTTCGACCCTTCACCGTCAGGGGCTCAGCCTGCTGATTGCCGAGCAAAACGTCTCCTTCTTGGAGATTGCGGAGCGCGGATATGTTCTTGAGGGGGGGCGGGTCCGCTTGAGCGGGCCTGTCGAGGCCCTCAAGGCGAACGATGCGGTGCGGCGCGCTTATCTGGGAGTTGGCTAAGAGAGGGCCCGTCCTCGAGTTCGAGGACGGGCCCAACAGACGGGTACTACTGAGACATCATTTCGTCAACGCGGCGTGCCACCTGCTCCATTGTCGTGCTAGGCGGCTGGAGTTGATCGAAGACCCCCTGCAGGCCTTGTTGAACTGCCTGAAGCATCTGGAGGTAGTGCGTGTTGAGAGGCATAGCGCCTTGGTAGTTGAGCTCCTCCAGAGGGACTCGAGCATTGGGGTTGGCCTTGAGATAGGCTTGGTAGACCTGAGTCTGGACGGCGGCCTTGGTGACTGGCATATAGCCGGTATGCATGCTCCACCAGGCTTGCTGTTCTGGCTGAATCGCCCAGAGGATGAAGGTCCACGCCGCCTTGATATGAGAAGCTGGGATGTTCTTGAAGATGACTAGGTTACCGCCCCCTGGGGGCACGACGAGCTTATGCCCTGGCATGGTGGGCATGAAAGCGGCTCGCCACTGCCCTTTGACGGAAGGAACCGCTTGAGCCTCGATGGTGCTGAAGTCAGCCACCGAGTCCGGGTACATGGCGGTCATCCCGTGAGCGAAGGCTGTGATTGTGCCGTCCCAATAGTTCGATCCGCTGATGACCTGGGCATAGCCCTGCTTCACGAGATCCTGTTGGATCTCTAGGGGTTTGAGGCAGGCTGGCTGGGCGAAGAGTGCCTGGGTGCGGTTAGCGTTGAGGATATGGCCGCAGGCCGAGAGGGTGTAGGACTCCCAGAACCACCAGTCTACGATGGGCATAAAGCCATAGACCTTGTTGCTTCCCGAGCCATGGGTGAGCTTCATCGCATCTTGGGCGAGTTCGGGCCAGGTCTTAGGGGGGTCGTTGGGATTGAGCCCAGCGGCTTTAAACATGGCGGTGTTGTAGATCAACACCGGCACGCTCCGGTTGAAGGGAATCGCGTACTGGTGGCCATCCCACTGGCCAGAGAGCAGCATTCCAGGAAGGAACTCCGAGGGCTTGACCCCACTTTGAGCCATGAGAGTCTCTAAGGGCAGCAAGGCTCCTGAGTTGGCGAAAGGCGGCAGGGAGTTGGCCTCCATCTGAGCGATGTCGGGAACCGATCCTGAGGCGATGGCAGCCAGAATCTTCTGCTGTTCGGGCCCGCCGCCAGAGTAGCTCCCTTGGTATAGGGCTTTAACCTCGATGTTCGGATGCGTCTCGTTAAAGCGCTGGACGAATTGCTGAACGATCTGGCCTAGGTTTCCTCCTAGGCCGTACCAGAAGGTGATCGTCACTTTGCTTTGAGCAAAAGCGACGCTGAGCAGAGCGAATAGGCCGAACAACCATCGTTTCATCACACCAACCTCCTTCTGGACTCTAGAGAGGGTCAATCAGGGAATTGTCATTTGAGCCCCGAGGTGACCACTCCCTTGACCAAAAACCGCTGTCCTAAGAAGAAGAGAAGAAAGAGGGGAAGGGAGATAAAGACATCCGCCGCCATGAGCTGGTTCCAGGGAGTGAGGCCGCCGGAGCCTTGAAAGAACATGGAAAGCCCTACGGGCAGGGTACGGTAGTGATTGGAGTTGGTCATGATCAAAGGCCAAAAGAAGTCGTTGTAGTGCCAGATGAAATTGAGGATCGCAAGCGTGATCAGCGCAGGCTTGCTGTTCGGAAGGATGAGGCGAGTGAGGATCTGCAGGTTAGATGCCCCATCGATTTTGGCCGCCTCGATGAGGGGAGCAGGGATCTGGAGAAAAGCCTGCCTCAAGAGGAAAATGCCGAAAGCGCTCCCCAGAAATGGAACGATCAGCGCTTGGTAAGTATTGATCCACCCCAAGGCCCGGAGTTCCAGGAAGATGGGCACCACCGTGAGCTGCTCGGGGACCATCAGCCCGACGAGGATCAGGAAGAATAGGGCGTCTCGCCCTGGGAGGCGAAGCCAGGTCAGGGCGTAGGCGGCCAAGCTGCTGGTGATCAGCTGTCCCCCGACGATTATCAAGGCGACGAAGAGGCTGTTGAAGTAGTAGCGGGCAAAAGGAGCGGCCTCCCAGGCTTTGGAATAGCTCTGCCAATGGGGTGGCCAAGGGAAGAGGTGAGGGGGGAGAGCGAGGACCTGATTGAGAGGTTGCAGGGAGGTGACCAAGATCCAGTAAAGGGGAAATAGAGTGAGCAGCGCAACGAGGCTGAGGAGAAGCCTCCTGGCCCAGCGGGCTCTGCGTTCGAGTGTGGTGCGGCTCATATTTGGTCGTAGTTCACCCAGCGTCGGCTGGCCCAGAGCTGGATTCCTGTCGCGAGCAGGAGGACCAAGAGGAGCATGACCGAGACGGCGCCTGCCCGACCGATGTTGAAAAATTGAAATGCTTCTTGGTAGAGATAGTATACCAAAGTGGTGGTTGCTCCGTTGGGTCCTCCTTGTGTCATCACATAGACTTGGGTAAACGTCTGAAAACCTTGCAAGAAGAGGATGATGATGACGAAGAGCAGGGTAGGGGAGATGAGAGGCAAGGTGATCCGCCAGATTTTCTGCAGACCTGAAGCCCCCTCGACCTCAGCGGCCTCATAGAGCTCAGCGGGCACTCCCTGGAGGCCAGCTAAAAAGATGAGGGTATAGTAGCCGAAAAATTGCCAGCTCGTGACCAGGATGACCGAGATGAGCGGCCAGATACCTGAGGCAAGCCAGTTGGGACCGTGCAGATGGATCAGGGAGAGGGCCCAATTGACGATGCCGTCTTTTTGCAAGAACAGGTTCCAGGCCACCCCTGAAGCCACGAGGGGGAAGACATAAGGGGCCAGAACCGCAGCTTGGTAGAAGCCAGCTAGGCGTTTAGAGAGCTCTCCGTGCAAGAAGAGGGCGGTCAGAAAAGCTACCGGTAGGGTCACCACGAGAGTCCCTAGGGTAAGGAGCAGGGTGTTGAGCACAGCCTGCCAAAAGTAGGGGCTACCGAGCAAGGCGGTGTAGTTACCCAGGCCAACCCAATGAGGGGTAGAGATGAGGTTCCAGCGGAGCAGGCTAATATAGAACACATATGCGAGGGGGAAGAAGACAAAAGCGAGGAGGAGGGCTCCTGCGGGGGCTAGATAGAGCCAGCTCCCAATGGTGTCCCAGTTCCACTTGCGGTGCGCTTGGGGTAAGGCGCGCGAGGAAGACTGCATAGCCCTTTCACTGAATACTATCTGCCCATCAGCTGAATGTCACTAGAGAAAGCTTTAGCTCATGTCTACTAAATCGCTTTCGAGTTCCCAGGTCCTCCTCATGGCCCTTGCGACAGGGCTTTTGGTGGCGAGCCTCTACTACGCTCAACCCTTGCTCGCCACCCTAGCCCAGGCCTTTCGGGTCACGCCAGCTGAGGCTGGCTGGATCGTCACCCTGACTCAGCTCGGATATGCCCTCGGCCTTCTCTTGATCGTCCCCCTGGGAGATTTGCTCGATCGGCGCCGGCTGACCCTAAGCCTCGTGCTTCCTTCCGCTTTAGCACTTTTGGGCTTGGCGCTCAGCGGTCATTTGCTCCTCTTCCTCGCCTTGAGTAGCTGCGTAGGACTGACCTCGGTTTCCGTTCAGATTCTCGTTCCCTTCGCGGCCTCTTTGGCCCCTCCTCACGAGCGGGGGAGGGTGGTCGGTACGGTGATGAGTGGCCTTCTGCTCGGTATCTTGCTCGCCCGTACGTTTTCTGGTCTGGTGGCTCAGGTGTGGAGCTGGCAAGCAGTCTATCTTCTTGCTGCGTTCCTTCTCTTGCTCCTTGCTCTATTGCTCTCTCGCAGCCTTCCTCACGACCTTCCCAAACCCTCGTTCTCCTATTGGAGCCTCCTCTCCTCGATCGTTCGGCTTGTTCGCAGCGAACCCTTGCTTCGCTGGCGATCTCTTTTGGGCGCCCTGGTCTTCGCCGCCTTCAATTTGTTTTGGACGAGTTTTGCATTTTTGCTCAGCCGTCCTCCGTATCACTTCAACAACGCGGAAATTGGTCTTTTCGGTCTTGTGGGTGCGGCGGGGGCACTCTCGGCTTCGCTTGCGGGTCGACTCGCTGATCGGGGCCTTGCCCTTCGCTCCACCTTCTTCTTTGCCCTGACCATATTGGTTGCCTTCTTCTTGCTTGTTTGGGATTCGGACGAGCTCTTGCTGTTGATCCTAAGCGTCTTGATCTTGGACTTCGGCATCCAGGGGCTCCACATCACCAATCAAACTGAGATCTATAGTCTTCCTACGCATGTGCGAAGCCGAGTGACGACGGTCTACCTCACCACCTATTTCCTGGGAGGGGCTGCGGGTTCTTGGCTCTCCACTCATCTCTTTACCCTTGCCGGTTGGAGAGGCGTGATGGGGGCGGGTCTTCTCGATGGCTTAGTATTGGTCCTTCTCAGCCTGCTTGGCTGGCGGGGAGCTTCGCGTTCTCAAGAAACTCAAGAAGTTGTCTCCAAAGATCATTAAGGTGTTTCTCCCAGGTGGCTCGATCAACGGGGTGAACTGTAGGGCCACCCATCGGGTTCCCAACTGTGGGATGCGATCAAGGTCTCTTTTCCCACGGCCTGCTGGGGGAGCTAAGCCCTGGTGGGATGACCTCTTCTGAGCTTCTATGAGCTTCCTTTGGTTCCTGGCCTTTCGCCATCTCCGCTACCGGAGAACCCAAACCCTAATCATCCTCCTGGGGGTCGCTTCTGGTATCGCGGTCCTCATCACCGCTCTTTCCCTTACCAACGGCTTCAGCCAAGGGCTCATTCGGGCGACCCTTGAGGGAATTCCTGATCTTGTCCTGCAGGCCTATGACCCTCAGCGCGCGCCGCCTCCCCCGATGAATCCCGAGATCGTCGCTGAAGCACCTTTCTTGGCCACCAAAGCCTTGCTGGCCCACCGGGCTCAAGGAGGTGAAGGCGGGGCGGTAGATTTCGCGACGCTGATCGGCTTAGGCCCCGGAGGCCAGGCGGTCTATCCCAACCTCAACCTTTCGGATCTTGGTCCTGGCCGCATCGTTCTAGGCTCGGCTCTCGCTCAAGAGCTCGGGGCTTTACCGGGGAGCTCCCTCGAGATCTTGGCTGTCAACCAGAACCGAATCCGGCTCCAGGTCGCGGGAACCTTCCAGACCGGAAACCTCCTTCTCGACGGGGGCTACGCTTTCGTCAGCCTCTCAGACCTTCGCAGGCTCCTCGAGGAGCCTCATGCGCTCACCGGCTGGCAACTCCGCCTGAAGGATCCAAATCGAGCCCCCCAGGTAGGGGAGGCTCTGGCGGGCAGCGACTATCTTCCCCTACCCTGGGAGGAGGTCAATCAGACGCTCATCGACCAGCTGGCTCTCCAGAAAAAGGTCATCGGAGCGGTTGTCTTTCTTATCGTCATCATCGCTGCGCTCGGGATGGCCAACGTGCTCATCCTCGTCGTCAACGAAAAGATCGCCGAAATTGCCCTCTTGAGGGTTCTAGGAGCTCGCAGCTTGCAGGTGGCGGGCGTCTTTGGTCTAGAGGGGCTCCTTTTAGGGGCAGGAGGAGTCGCTTTGGGCAACTTGCTCGGCTATGCCCTATCCCGTTACTTCCAACTCCATCCCCTCTCGATTCCTGGGGCTCTTTACTTTCTCGATCATCTCCCGGTAAAGATCAAAGCCAGCGACTTCCTTTGGGTCTCACTCCTGAGCCTCGCAGTGGTCTTACTGGCCTCCTTGCTCCCGCTTCTGAGGGCCCTGAAGGTCAAGCCGGGGGAGTTCCTTCGATAGGTGCGATGCGCCCTTTGGCCTCCCTCGGGTTTTTTGCCCCGATGGCAAACAGGGCCAGGCGCAGTTCTTCGAGAAAATTGGTGATCCAAGCGATCACCGCCTCTGGACCTTCGAGGGCGGGTGCCAGGAGCGGGCGAGCCACGGCGACCAGATCCGCCCCAAGGGCAAGGGCTTTGGCTGCCTCAGTCCCGTTGCGAAGACCTCCTGAAGCGATGAGGGGTAGCTCGGGCCAAACTTCCCGGCATTCTATAAGCGCCTGGGCGGTGGGGATGCCGATCTCGCAGAGTTCTGGATGGCGAACTTCCCCGTAGCGGACAAACTCCTCGACCCGTGCCCAGGAGGTCCCACCAGCTCCCGCCACATCCAAAGCAGCCAGAGGAAGGCCCCTAAGGGCCTGGGCAACCTCTCGTGAAAGGCCGTGGCCGACTTCCTTGATGAGCGTCGGAAAGGGAAGGTCGCCGACGAGCTCAGCCAGCCGGGAGCGAAGTCCCTGAAACGCAGTATCTCCCTTTTGTACCGCCTCCTGGAGAGGGTTGAGATGAAGCGCCAGAGCGTCTAAGCCTGGCTCCTTCACCAAGCGCACCAGCTCCTCCTTTCCATAGCCCCGCTGAAGCTGGGCCGCACCTAGGTTTCCGATGAGGAGAGCTTGGGAAGCCCAGCGGCGCAGGAAGAAACTCTCGCGAGCCTCAGGCTTTTCGAGCATGATCCGCTGGCTCCCCAGCATGAGCCCGACCCCGAGGGCTTCGGCGGCTTGGGCTAGATTGCGGTTGATCTGGGCCCCCCAGGTTTCTCCACCGGTCATCGCCCCGATCAAGAAAGGGGCCCGCAGCGTTTTGCCAAGAAAAGGGGTAGAGAGCTCTATCGCCTCTAAGTCGAGTTCCGGAAGGGCCGAATAGCGAAGTTGGAAGCGCTCAAAGCCGTTGCGAAGGCGCTGATAGTCCACCGGTTGTTGGAGGCAGACCTCGAGATGCTTGCGCTTACGAGCGGCGAGTTCCATGGTCAAGTCCGAAGTCCTGGGCGATGAGGCGGGCAGTCATCTTCGCGGAGAGGATCACGCTTGGAACCCCCGCTCCGGGCTGGGTATTGGCGCCGACCAGGTAGAGCCCCTCGAGGTCCTCTGAGCGGTTGTGAGGACGGAAATACGCGGACTGCCAGAGTACTGGTTCGGGGCCGAAGGCATTGCCGAGATAGCTGTTCAGGGTTCGCTCAAAGTAGTTCGGGTCGATGAAGGTGGAGTAGACCAGGCGTTCTTCTAATCCGGGTAGGTAGGCTTCCAAAGAGCGGAGGACTTTCTTGGCAAACGGAGCTCCTAAAAGCTCCCAATCGAGACCTGAGCCGTTGTGAGGGACGGGGACTAGGGTATAAGCAGCGTGGTGCCCAGGGGGAGCGAGGCTAGGGTCCGTGAGGGTGGGAAGATGGAGGTATTGGGAGAAATCTTTAGGAAGGATCTTGCGGTCGAAGATCTCCCGTAACAGCTCTTCGTAACGGGGCCCCAGAAGGATGTTATGGTGGCGTAAGTGCTCTGACTCGCGCCCGTCAGCCCGGAAGCCGAAGTAGATGACAAAAAGGGACATGGAAGGGCGGCTCCAACGGAAACGGGTCTCGGAGTTCCAAAAGCGGAAGCGAGGCTCGATGAGCCGATAGGTCGTCACCCAGTCCCCGTTGGAGATCACCACATCCCCTTGCAGGAACTCACCGCTTTTGAGGACAACCCCTTCGACCCGGCCGCGCCGGCGACCTCCGGGACGAGCTCGAATCTCGGCGACTTCAGCTTGGAGACGAAGTTCCCCGCCAAGCTCTTGAAATTTGTTGACTAAGGCTTTGACTAAAGCTCCTGTGCCCCCTAAAGCGAAATAAACCCCCCAGGTTCGCTCGACGAAGTGGATCATCGCATAAAGAGCAGGGACGGCGAGGGGATTCCCCCCGATGAGCAAGGGCTCAAAGCTAAAAACTTGCTGCAGCTTGGGGCTTTGAAACGAGCGACGGGCCAGCTGGAAGAGAGGGCGGAGGGCGTCGAGGCGAATCAGCTCGGGAACAACTCGGATCATGGTGGGGAGATCCCCAAAGTAGGTCGTCCCAAGCTCGAGAAAACCCCTCTGGAAGATGGCCTGAGCCTGCTGTTGAAAGCGGAAATAACCCTCCAGATCGCCTGCCTCTCCAAGGCGGGCAACTTCCCTTTGAAGATGCGCCTCATCCCCATCATAATCGAAGAAGCTGCCATCTGCGAAGTGGATCCGATAGAAGGGATGCAAGGGAATAAGCTGGACATAGCGTGAAGTAGCTTCCAGATCGATGGCTCCGGAGCGGACCTCTGAGGGAAAATCAGGGCCTTGGAGCTGAGGGGTGCCTACCTCAAGGCGAAAGAGCTCTTCGAGGAGGTGGGGTACGGTGATCACCGTTGGACCCATATCAAAGGTAAAACCCTCCGCTTGAAGGACTGATGCCCTGCCCCCTGGGCCTGGAAGCTTCTCAAGGATTGTTGTCGGGCAACCTAGGCTTTGGAGACGGATACCCAGCGCCAATCCCCCGATGCCCGAGCCGATGATCAAAGCCTTTGGTGCCTTCACGAAAAGCCAAGATACCCTAAGCGGTCTTGTTGGACTTTAGCCTAGCTTCCGCTAAGCAGCATGGGATAATGGGAAGGTGCCTCAGTGGGTTCGTGACGCCTTCTTCTATCAGATCTTTCCCGATCGCTTTCGCCGCCACCCGTCTCCCGATCCTCAGCCCTTGATTCCCGAGGTATTTGAACCCTGGGAGAGCCCGCCGACCCGACGGGGCTTCAAGGGCGGCAACCTATGGGGGGTAGCCGAGCAGCTCGATTATCTAGAGGATCTCGGGGTGGATGCTCTATACCTCTGCCCCATCTTTGCCTCAACGGCGAATCACCGCTACCACACTACGGACTACTTTGTGGTGGATCCCCTCCTCGGCGGTGAGCTAGCCTTTCGCCATCTCCTCAATGAAGCCCACCGGAGGAACATTCGCCTGGTCCTCGATGGGGTCTTCAACCACTGCGGACGGTCCCATTTTGTCTTCCAGCATCTGGTGGAGAACGGGGCGGCTTCTCCATACCAGGGATGGTTCTTCATCAAGAGTTTCCCTGTTCAGGCTTATCAGGGCACCCCGAACTACGCGGCTTGGGCGGGCAATCGAGAATTGCCTAAGTTCAACACGGATCATCCCCAGGTGCGAGCCTACCTCTTTCGAGTTGCCGAGTATTGGATCGAGCAGGGTATCGACGGTTGGCGTCTCGACGCTCCCGAACAGATTGAAGACCATGATTTCTGGCGGGAGTTTCGCCAGCGGGTCAAGGCCATTAATCCGGAAGCTTACTTGGTCGGCGAGCTTTGGTTCGATGCCCAGCCCTGGCTGCAGGGAGACCAGTTCGATGGAGTCATGAACTACCCCTTGGCCCGGGCGATTTGGGGCTTTGTCGGCGGTGATACCCTAGATCTTGAGCTCATCGCTCGTGCGGGGCTTCGGGGCGTCGAGCGGCTCTCAGCCCCTGAGCTGGCCCACGCGCTTGACGACCATGTCCGCCGCTACGGCTTGGCCACCGCCCAGCAGCAGCTCAACCTCTTGGGCTCCCACGATACCCCCCGCCTGCTGACCCTGCTTCAAGGCGATGCTGAGCGGGTTGAGCTCGCATTCCGCCTGCTCTTCTGTTTGCCGGGGGCTCCAATGGTCTACTACGGCGATGAGATCGGATTGGAGGGTGGGCCCGATCCCGATTGCCGGCGAGCATTTCCTTGGAGACCCGAGGCTTGGAACCACCACCTCCTTCGAGCCCTTCGGCAGGCCGCTCAAATCCGCCGGGCCCATCCGGCTCTCCGCCTTGGAGACTATGAGACCCTCTATGCCCAAGGCGATCGGCTGGCTTTTGTGCGTACCCTTGGGGAAGAACGCTTGTTGGTGAGTGTCAACGCAGGGGAGAACTCCTGGCAGCTTCAGCTTCCCTATCCTCAAGAAGGGGAGCTGACCGAACTCAGCGGGGCAGCCTCAGGGAGCAGCACCGGGGGACTCCTCCACACCCCGCCCCAGCCTCCCCGGAGCTTGAGGATCTACCGCCTTCCTTAGGTGGGTTGGGCCTCTAGACCGAGAATTCGATCGGCACCGGTATAGAGATTGAAGCGGTGGTGGCGGAAGAAGCCGATCAAGGTCAGCCCGAATTCCTGAGCGAGCTCGAGGGCTAGGCTAGAGGGAGCTGAGACGGAGACCACGATGGGGATCGAAGCAGCCAGGGCTTTTTGGGCGATCTCAAACCCCGAGCGTCCGGAGACAAAGAGGATTTTTGCCTGCTCTAAGCGGCCTTGCAGCAATAGGGCACCAATCGCCTTATCGACCGCGTTATGGCGCCCGATGTCTTCCCGCACGACGAGAAGCTCCCCGCGCTCGTCGAATAGAGCAGCTGCATGGAGGCCCCCGGTCGAGCTGAAGAGGCGCTGGCCGGCCTCCATAGAGGCTCCTAGGCTAAGGAGGCGCTCTAAGGGGATGTGAGGGCCCGGGGGCAAGGGGTTCAGGCGACGGGAGAGCTGTTCCAGGCCTGCTCGCCCACAGACGCCGCAGGCGCTAGTTACAAAGAAGTGTCGTTCCAGACCCTCAAAGCTCGAGGGGGGTTCCCGAAGCCGAATCTCGACCACATTGTAGCTTCCCTCTTTGGGGCAGAGCCTTAGCTCGAGGATCTCCTCTCGGCTTTGGATGAGCCCCTCGGCCAAGAGAAAGCCGGCGGCTAGGTCGAAGTCGCCAGTTCCTGGGGTCCTCAGGGTGACGGCTAATGTCCTTCCCGAAAGCCGCAGCTCGAGGGGTTCTTCTCCCACCACCTGATCTTGATGCCAGCGAGTCCCCTGCTCCCAGCGGAGGACCCGGCAGCGCATCGAGGGGCCCATCACCCTCTCCCTAAGCCCTTAAGGAGCCCTTGAAGCACATAGAGCCCTCGGCGAACCTCGGGGTCGTTGAAGCCTCGAAGGAGCTCTAGGGTTCCCGGAGGCTCTGTGGAGGTCCGCTCGGAAGCCAGCTGGAGCCCCCGATTCAGGCCTTCGATGAGCCGAGCGTCGAGATGGGTGATGAGCTGGACCAGACGAGCGAGGTTCTCTAAGCTCCGCTGGTTCTCGGGGCGATTCCAATGGTTGAGGAGGAGCGCCAAGGCCTCGCTCCCTCCCTCTACCAGGAGGCGAAGACCTTCTAGAACCCGGTGCTCTTCGAGGGCTTGGAGAAGGTCGGAGGCTGTGTTGGAAGCGGGTAAAGCAGCTTGAGGTGTGTAGTCGAGGGGCTTAGCCATCAAAGCCCTCCTTTGCGGGGTCGGGGGGGTGGAACATAGTCGTCTCGACGCCACTTCTCCTCCACCCGTACGCCCTTTTGGGGATGGCGGCGACCGTAGCGGAAGTTGTGTCGGGGAAGGGGAGGGGTCCCCTCAGGATCGAGCACCTCGAGGCGAACCGCCAGCTCTTTGTAGGCCGGAGTATGCGTGGCCCGATCGGATTGACTGCCAGTCAAAATGTTGATCGCCTCCTCGTTGGAGCGACTGTTCATGGGCATATAGAGCTCCTTGCCGCTCACCCGTTCGGTGACCACCACCTGAGCGCGGATGGCTCCCCGGCGGGAGATGAGACGAACCCAGCTCCCATCTTTAAGGCCTCGCTCGGCAGCTAGCTCTGGGGAGACTTCGACGAACGTCGAGGGGGTCATTTGGCGAATTCCCTCGCTGCGATAGGTGAGATTTCCCTCGTGAAAGTGCTCGAGGAGCCGCCCATTGTTCAGGTGAAGATCGAAGGTCTCATCGGTGGCATCGCTGGGGGGTACGTAGCCCATGGGATAGAGCCTGGCTTTCCCATCGGGGAAGTTGAAGCGCTCCTTGTAGAGCAGAGGGCTATCGGTTCCATCGGGAGCCACTGGCCACTGGAGCGACCGATATCCCTCTAGGCGCTCATAGCTGACTCCAGCAAAAATAGGTGTCAGGGAAGCTGCCTCAGCCATGATCTCGGAAGGATGCCGGTAGTTCCAGGAAGCTCCCAGCGCGCGGGCCACGTCCTGCAAGATCTGCCAATCCGGCCGGCTTTGACCTAAGGGCTCGAAGACCTGATAGAGCCGTTGGATCCGGCGTTCGGTATTCGTGAAGGTTCCCTCCTTCTCCAAACTTGGGCTAGCGGGGAGCACGACATCCGCATAGCGGGCGGTTTGGGAGAAGAAGATGTCCTGAACGATGAAGAGCTCGAGCTTTTCAAAAGCCTGCTGAACGTAGCGGGCGTTGGAGTCCACCAGGCCCATGTCCTCTCCGATGAGGTAGAGCCCCTTGAGCTTTCCTTCGTGGATCGCATCGACCATCTCGTGGTTATCGAGCCCCTTGCTGGTGGGAAGCCGGACTCCCCAGGCAGCCTCGAAGCGGGCGCGTACCTCGGGATCATCGACCTTTTGGTAGCCCGGGAGGTAGTTCGGCATGGAGCCGAAGTCGCTGGTTCCTTGGACATTGTTGTGGCCGCGTAGAGGATAGGCGCCGGTTCCAGGACGGCCGTAGTTGCCGGTGATCAGCAGCAAATTGGAGATCGCTGTGGAGGTGTCCGAGCCCCCGCAGTGCTGGGTCACGCCCATGGCCCAGAGGATGGCCACCGAGGGGGCAAAAGCGATCCGTCGGGCGACCTCAGCCAAGGTCTCCCGCGGAATCCCGCTCACTTCCTCCGCATACTCTAATGTGAACGGCTCCAGGCTCTTCCGGAATTCGTCGAGGCCGAGGACGCGCTCTCGTAGGAAGTCCTCTTTGGCCCATCCTCGCTCCAAAATCTCCCGGGTGACCGCGCTCAGCCAAACCTGGTCGGTGCCTGGGCGGGGGTGCAGGAAGAGATCGGCCCGCTCAGCCATTTCATGGCAGCGTAGATCGGCTACGATGAGCTGTTGACCCCTTAACTTGTGCGCTCGCTTGACCCGGGTGGCGAGCACGGGGTGGCTTTCGGCGGTATTCGAGCCGATGATGAGCACCAAGCTCGCTTCCTCGATATCGTGGATCGAACCTGAGTCACCCCCGTACCCTACCGTTCGCCAAAGACCCATGGTGGCGGGCGACTGGCAGTAGCGGGAGCAGTTGTCGACATTGTTGGTTCCCACCACCGCACGGGCCAATTTCTGCATGAGATAGCTCTCTTCGTTGGTACACTTGCTGGAGGCGATGAAGGCAAGGGCGTCTGGGCCGTGGGCCTCTCGAATCTCTTGGATTCGGCGGGCGATGAAAGCAAGCGCTTCTTCCCAGCTCACCTCGCGGAAGCCGGTCTCGCTGCGAAGCAGTGGAGTGGTGAGCCGATCAGGAGCATTCACGAAGTCCCAGCCGAATTTGCCCTTGACGCAGGTGGAGATCCCGTTCGCTGGTCCTTCGGAGGGCTCAACCTTGAGGATCTTGCGCCCTTTGGTCCAGATCTCGAAGCTGCACCCTACCCCGCAGTAGGTGCAGACCGTCTTCGTTTTCCGAATCTGATGGTTTCTCAACCGGGCCTCGGCTTCTGAGAGAGCGAGGATCGGCTGGAAGCCGACCGCGGGTTCTAGAGCTTTGGTGAGATCGATCATAGGCAGCAGGAGGTTTTTGGGCAAGCCGGTGAGAAGGCCAGCCTCACCGAGCATGCTCTTCTCCATCAGCGCATTGCAGGGGCAGACCGTCACGCAGTGGCCGCAGCTCACACAGCTACTCTCTCCTGCCGGCACGCCCCCATCCCAGACCACTCTGGGGCGTTCGAGGCTCCAGTCGATGCTCAGGGTCTCGTTGACTTGAAGATCCTGGCACGCTTCGACGCAGCGTCCACAGAGGATGCACTGGTTAGGGTCGTAACGATAGAAGGGGTGGGAGTCATCGACTGGGTAGGGTTTGGGCTCAAAGGGATAGATCTGATTCTCCAAGCCTGATTGGGCGATGGTGTTGTGCAGGGTGCAGTTGCCGTTGTTGTTCTCACACACCGTGCAGTAAAGCTCGTGGTTGCGCAAGAGCCGACTCAGCCCTTCTCGGCGGGCAGCTTCCGCCCGGGGGCTTCGCGTGGAGACCTTGACTCCAGCTTGAGCTGGAGTAGCGCACGCGCGCACCAATTCCCCGTTGACCTCGACGAAGCAGCCGTCACAGGTTTGCAGTGGCCCCAAGGTTGGGTGGTAGCAGACCTGAGGCAGAATCTCTCCCAGGCAGTTGAGCATCTCGAGGAGGCTCTCCCCCTCCCGAAATGCTTGGGGCATTCCATTGAGCTCCAGCGTAGCTTCCATGGTTGTTCTTAAATCCTTGCACGAAACCACTCCCTCGACAAGGCTGCTCTCAGGATCGAGCCATGCAGGGCTCTGACTGGTCCCGCCGAGCCCAACGTAGGGGTGTCCTTCTTGACCTTAAGCTTAAAGGCATGAGGCTCTGGCTCCTTGGAGGTTTCTTTTGTCTGACGCTGGCCTGGGCTAGCCCGATCTATTATCAGCACGCGATCTTAGTCCTCACGTACCACGACGTCTCTGAGGAGGTGATCCCCGGTACGGATACGGTCTCTCCAGAGCGCTTCCGTGCCGACCTTAACTTGCTGCTCTCTTCGGGGTTTCATTTCGTCTCCTTAAAAGAGCTCGAGGCGTTTCTTCAAGGTGGGCCGATTCCCCCTAATGCCCTCCTCCTTGCTTTTGATAACGGATACCGCGGGATCTATCGCTATGCCTTTCCTTTTTTGAAAGCCCACCATATCCCCGCAGCCCTCTTTCTCATCGTGGCTTATGTGGGGCATCTGGCCAATGATCTAACTTGGCAAGAGATTCGAGCCTTGAGCCAAAGCGGTCTGTTTGCTATCGAGAGCGAGACTTATGACCTTCATCGAGGCTTTGCCTTGACGCCGCATGCCTCAGTGGCAGCTACCGTCGCTGAGGCCCGTCGGGCTCCCCTTAAAGTTCTGCAAGACCTCCTGGAGGCCCGCTTCTGGATCCAAGCTGAGACAGGCCAGCTGCCTAACGCTCTGGTCTTTCCCTACGGCCAGTATTCCCCTGAATTCATCCAGATTGCCCATCAAGCGGGCTATCGCTACATGTTCACTACCTTGGGCTGGATGATTCGGAGGGACTCCAACCCAGATCACCTGCCCAGGATCGACGTGGGGGTCTGGTACAAAACCCCTCGGGATGTCCTCGGCGCCATCCTCTCGGTGGTTGAGGCATTCCGGCAACACCCGGAGTATCGGCTTCCCCCCTCATACGTCCGCATCTGGGACTAGACCTAGCTGTGATAGGCTACCTCCATGCTGGATCCGTGGGGAGCCTACATCGAGCAACTTGACATACCGCCTTTGGCTTCAGGTCCCCTGGATGGCTTACGCTTTGCTGCGAAGGACCTCTTCGATGTGGCAGGTCACCCGACGCGGGCTGGCAATCCTGTGTTTGCTGAGCGTTGGGGCATTCCCTCGCGCCATGCGTGGGCTGTGGAAGCCCTTCTGAGAGCTGGGGCCCGATTGGTGGCTAAGACGCATACACATGAGCTCGCCTATGGGATGACAGGAATCAACCCCCACTTCGGAACCCCCAGAAATCCTAGAGTCCCCGAGGGGATTCCTGGTGGTTCCTCTTCCGGGTCGGCTGTTGCTGTGGCGGCTGGTTTGGTGCCCCTAGCTCTTGGCAGCGATACCGGAGGCTCAGTTCGAATTCCTGCTTCGTTCTGCGGCATTTTGGGATTTCGGCCTACCCATGGTCTGATACCCCTAGATGGCGTCGTCCCCCTTGCGCCCAGCTTCGATACCGTAGGACTCTTGGCCCGCGATCCTGAGCTCCTCGATCGGGCAGCCCGCGTGCTCCTACCTCCGCTGAACACACCCCCTCTCAAGGGTCTTTTGTTGGTCCGCGAAGGCCTCGAAGTCTCGACGCCTGAAGCCCAGCAGGCCGTCTTGGACCTTCTTCCCTTTTTCGAGCGGCTTGGTTGCCGGATTGAGGAGGTGCATCTGGATCTTGAGGCGATCCGCGAGGTCCAGCGGATCCTTCAGGGGACCCAGGCCTGGGGAATTCATGAAGACTGGATCAATCGTGTGCATCCTCCTTTGGGGGAAGATGTGGCCCACCTTCTCAAGCTTGCTCAGGCTCTGAGTTCTGGGGAGATTGGGCGAGCCATGATCGAGGCGCTCAAACTTCGCAAAGAGCTTCAGCCCCCCTCGACCTGCATCTATCTGCTGCCCGCCACGCCCAGCTCGGCACCTCCCTTGGTTCGCCTTCGATCAAGCGAGGAGGCCCTAGCATTTCGTCAACAGACCCTAAGCCTTACCTGTGTGGCCTCGATGGGGGGTCTGCCTGCGGTAGCTGCCCCCTCGCTCCAGGAGCCGCCCGTTGGCATCCAGCTGGTAGGTCCTCGAGGAAGCGATCTCTCCCTCCTCGAGCTCGTACAACGGTATATGAGCCATCTTCAGCACTCCTAGCTGGAGCCCCCTCGGCTTTCTTCGAAGCGCCTATCTGCTTTTCCGGGCTCGGTGGGTATCCTGACTTTTGCTAGAATCCCGCGTTTTGGATCCTCGCGCTGGTCACGCGGGGCTCTCCTCAAAAAGGGGAGGGCTAGTTTGCCGTCCTGGGTGCTTGAAGGGTCAAAGGAGATCCAGTTGGGGCCAGCCGGAGACGAGCTCATCTTCTGTAAGCGCCTCTCCTTGGGCTTCGGGTGTCCAGGAAACAAAGGCAGCCAGGAGATTCTCCCGTGTTGCTGAGGTCAGAGCGAGTAGAGCTTCTCGAGCTCCTGAGCCTCGCAACGGTGTCGTGACGGGGGGGAAGTTGCCGCGGAGAGCGACGATCAGCGAGACGAGGAGATAGCGCCCTGCGGGATCGACTTGAGGAGCAGTGGGCCGGATCTCTCGCTCATCCCCGAAGCGGTGAAAGGTCTCCGTGTAGCTACCGCGGTCCTCGGTCATCCAGCGCTGGAACTGAGCCTCGACCTCAGTGAAATCCCCTCGCGCCCGTTCAAAGCTGGCAAACCGCCAGGAAGGTTGCTCCCGAAGTAAAAGGGCCACGGCATTTCCCACCAGCTCCGCTAAGCCTTCTGGGCTCTGTGTGTCTGCTCGTTCGGCTAGGGATCGGAGCTCGGTCTGAACCTCGGGCCGGTAGAGCAGGGCAAGGCGAAGTCTTGCCACCTCAGCGCCCGGACCGAGCCCCCCTCCCTGGCTCGCCCTTTGGAGACCCCGAACGATGGAAAAAGCGATGAAAAGAAGGATAAGCAGGAAGAGAAGGCCCAAACCGCCGAAACCCCCTCCCATCATGCCCCCAAAAAAGAAGGGAACCCCAAAGCCGAAAAAGCCCCCTCCTCCAACAGAGGGAGCAGCAAGAGGGGGTGGGGAACCGAAGGACCCAAACCCGCCAACTCCCCCCCCACTTTTTGCCCAAACAAGTCCGAAGTTAAAGATCAGGATCCACAGAGTGCGGCGCATCTTTCACAACGATACCCCGAAGAGCCCATATCATGGGTCAGTAAGTGTGAGCCGTTCACCTATTGATTTATTGAGAAGCAGTAAACTTGATAAAGGTGGACTAAATGAACGAGATCAACCTTAACACCGCCCTTCCTGAAGTCCTGCCGATCTGCCCGGTCCGCGGGGCGGTGATCTACCCTACGATGGTCATGCCCATCGATGCAGGCCGCCCCATCTCGATTCGGGCCATTGAGGCTGCCGTCGCTGGGGATCGGTTCATCCTTATTGTCAGCCAGAAGGATAAAGATAAAGAGGAGCCCGAACTCTCGGACCTCTACAGTGTAGGGACTGCCTGTACGATTCTCAGGATGCGTAAAAACGCCGATGGCTCAGTGCAGATCCTGGTCCAAGCTCTGAGCCGAGCCCGGATTGTCTCTGGAGAGCCGGCTGAGGGCTATCTCGCTGCGCATATCGAGCTGGTTCAAGAAGAGCCGGGGCCTGAGCTTGAGGTGGCCGCATTAGTACGTGAGACCAAAGAGCGGGTTCGAGCCTTGCTCAAAGAGGGTAAGCTCCTCAATCCCGATACTGCCCAGCTCATCCTCAATCTTGAAGATCCTTCTCAATTGGCTGATTTCATCGCCTTTAATGTGGACTTCCGGCTCGAGGAAAAGCAGCGGATCTTGGAGACCGCTTCGATCAGCCAACGACTCAAGCGAGTCTTAGTCCTTTTGGACAGCGAGCTCGAGCTTTTGGAGACACAGCGGCGGATCCAGCAAGAGGTCAAAGAGGAGATCGACCGGAATCAGCGGGAGTACTTCCTCCGGGAGCAGATGAAGGCGATCCAGCGGGAGCTTCACGGTGAGGAAGGAGAGGAGGAGGTAGAAAACTATCGGGCCCAGATCGAAGCTCTTGGACTTCCTGAGGCAGTTCGGGGTGAGGTCGAGCGGGAACTCAACCGCTTTGCTCGGATGCACCCTGACTCAGCGGAGGCCAGCGTCATCCGCACCTACCTGGATTGGATCGTCTCCTTGCCTTGGAACACGCGAACGGAGGATGACCTTGATCTGAAGCGGGCCAAGGAGGTCCTGGAGGAAGACCACTATGGCCTCGAAAAGGTCAAGGATCGAGTGCTGGAATTTCTTGCTGTGCGCAAGCTCAAACAGGAGCGTGCGCTTCGTGGGGAGCTCTCGCTCGAGGAAGCCGGCAAAGGTCCCATCCTTCTCTTTGTGGGTCCACCCGGGGTTGGTAAGACGAGCATCGCTCGCTCCATCGCCCGAGCGATGGGCCGGAAGTATCAGCGAGTGAGCCTTGGAGGCTCTCGAGATGAATCCGATATTCGGGGGCATCGGAGGACCTACATCGGGGCAATGCCTGGGCGCATCATCCAGGGACTGCGGCAGGCCGGGAGCAAAAATCCCGTCTTTCTACTTGATGAAATCGATAAGATGGGGGCCTCCTACCAGGGTGATCCGGCAGCCGCACTCCTTGAGGTCCTAGATCCGGCCCAGAACAAAGAGTTCACCGACCACTACTTGGGGGTTCCCTTCGATCTCTCCGAGGTTCTCTTCATCTGCACGGCCAATTTAGTGGAGAGCATTCCTGAACCTCTTCTGGACCGCATGGAGCTCATCGAGTTTACCAGCTACATCGAGCAGGAGAAGCTCGAGATCGCCAAGCGCTATCTCTTGCCTCGCCAGCGCCAAGAAAACGGTCTCAAGGAGCAGCAGGTTGTGGTGAGCGAGGCAGCTCTGATGCGCGTCATCACCCACTACACTCGGGAAGCTGGGGTGCGCAACCTTGAGCGGGAGATCGGGACCTTGCTTCGTAAGGCGGCCCGGAAGATCTTAGAAGATAGAAAGCGGAGGGTCCGGATCACCGAGGCTGACCTCGAGAATTATTTGGGGCCACCGCGCTTCCTCCCAGAGTCGGAGGCTCGGGTCTCCCAGGTGGGTGTGGCGACCGGGATGTATTACACCCCCGTGGGCGGTGACATCATGTTTGTGGAGGTGAGTGCGGTGCCGGGGAAGGGGCAGCTCATCCTCACCGGCCAGCTTGGCGAAGTTATGAAGGAGTCGGCTCGCGCTGCGCTCACCTACGCCAAGAAGAACGGGAAGCGCTTTGGCATTGATCTCAAAGCCCTCGAGGAGCTCGACCTCCACATCCATGTCCCTGCAGGGGCGGTTCCTAAAGAAGGACCCAGCGCTGGAGTCGCGATCACGAGCGCCCTGATCTCAGCTCTTACCGAGGTACCCGTTCGCCACGATGTGGCGATGACCGGAGAGATCACCCTCACCGGGCGTGTCCTACCCATTGGGGGGGTTAAGGAAAAGGTACTGGGAGCCCGCAGGGCGGGGATCCGGGAAGTGATCCTTCCTCAGGCCAACCAATCTGACTTGAGCGACATTCCTCCTTATCTGCGTCAGAACCTTAAATTTCATTTTGTCGAGCATCTCGATCAGGTTCTTGACCTTGCCTTAGAAGGGGGCATCTCTCGCCTGGAGGCTCGGCGCCATAAGGCTCGCCGGGCGCGAGTCCAGCCAGCTGCGCGTGCCTGATGGTGCGCGTTGTGTTGGTCCATCCGGAGATCCCCCAGAATACGGGGGCGATCGCCCGAACCTGTGTTGCCGCTCAAGCTGAGCTCCACCTCATTCGTCCACTCGGATTCCTCTGGGGGACTTCCCGCCTGCGAAGGGCCGGGGTAGACTCCTGGGAGCATCTTCGAGTCTACCTGCACGATTCTTGGTCAGCGTTCGAAGCAACGCTTCCTCCCCAGGCTCGCCTCTTTGCCCTAACTCCAGAGGGGAAAGAGGTCTACACTCAGGTGGCCTTTCAGCCTGGGGATTACCTGCTCTTCGGTTCAGAGAGCAGAGGTTTACCCCCTGAGTTACGCAACCGATTTCTCAGCCTTCGTATTCCGATGCCCGGCCCTACCCGCTCGCTCAACCTTTCGGTTGCTGTGGGAGTCGTCCTCTTCGAGGCGTTGAGGCAGCTGGCTAATGAAGCGCAAGGAAACCAAAACTAGCCGCCAGGCCCGGTATAGCCAGATGAGTGGCTGGAGTCGGTGCTCCTGAGACGAGCTGGTCTGGCCGGAAGGCAACCAAGGTTGCGTTCCCCGCATTGGTCACCCACAGGTTGCCTTGGGTATCGAAGAGGAGGCCAGAAGGGCTGCTCAGCGAGCCCTTCCCGTCGTCCTTGAGCACCACCGCTGGGGTGGGGGCGCCGGAGTGGGCGAGTTCAGCGGGGGTGAACTCTACGATCGTGTTTCCGTAGCTATTGCTCACCCAGAGATCTCCCTTAGCGTCAAAAGCTAGCCCGGTAGGGGCGCTCAAAGACCCCTGTGTGTCGCTCTTGAGCACCACCGCTGGGGTGGGGGCGCCGGAGTGGGCGAGTTCAGCGGGGGTGAACTCGAGGATCTCATCCTTCTCTGGGCTCACGACCCAGAGGTTGCCCTGCTGATCGAAAGCGAGATCGGTAGGTAGCCGAATGGTCTTTTGCTGAAAACCCCCGAGCACCACCGCTGGGGTGGGGGCGCCGGAGTGGGCGAGTTCAGCGGGGGTGAACTCCACGAGAGTGGAGTTAAACTGGTTGGCCACCCACAGGTCTCCCTTAGCATCAAAGGCTAGGCCACTCGGAATGCTCAAAGACCCCTGTGTGTCGCTTTTGAGCACCACCGCTGGGGTGGGGGCGCCGGAGTGGGCGAGTTCAGCGGGGGTGAACTCGAGAAGTGTCGAGTTGAACTCGTCGGTAACCCACAAATTACCTTGCCGGTCAAAGGCGATACCTTCGGGGCTATTGAGGTTTGGTGAGGTGATTTGTGCCACCGGGGTCTTGGTGGCCAAAGAAAGGGCTTCAATAGAGCCCTGGCTGGCTAAGGGGATCCAGAGGGTTTGCGCCAACCCTAGGGAGGCTTGAAGAGCGAGGATTACGAGGAGGCTTCTCCACATAACGTCTCCGTAAGGGGCAGAGGACAGAGCCACCCAGATCCATAGGTTACCCCATCTGTAAGGCCCAGGAGCTTTAGGCTCTCCCCATAGCTCTCATCTTGAGAGTCTCGAGATCGGTGAGGTCGAAGTCAACTTAAATAAAAAACCCCAGCTTTAAAGCTGGGGTTTTGGCAGCTGCAGATCGGGATTGAAGCTCCTTAGAAAGGAGGTGATCCAGCCGCACCTTCCGGTACAGCTACCTTGTTACGACTTAGCCCCAGTCATGAG
>OGCG01000014.1_pt1 | contig 128047 bp, 123 predicted proteins | sample 1570061 | NCBI WGS metagenome assembly OGCG01 (sample SAMN06268698, study PRJEB24515) | hot springs metagenome | isolation source: Joseph's Coat, Yellowstone National Park, Washington, USA | place: USA:Joseph's Coat, Yellowstone National Park, Washington, USA
TCCAAGCGGTCAGACTCCTCCTTTGCCTTGGTCATGTCTGCAACTTCTTCTCCAAGAGACTGGACTCTGGACTGAAGGTCCTGCTTCTTCTGCAACAGAGAAGCCCTTCTCTTTTCGAGCTCGCCCAGCTTTTCCTGCGAGGCCTTCCAAACTTCCTCTGCCCGCTTTAGCTCCGGCTGTTTGCCCGAGAGAGAAGAGGAAAGTTCCTCTTTCTTGGATGACAGCTCTGAAGACCGTGCGGCTAGCTGACTCACGGCCAAGCGGTCATCTTCCATCTGCTGGCGCAAGACCTCGATCTGCTTCGCGATGGATGACACCTGACTGATCGCGCTCTCCTTCTGGGCGGCCAGCCTCTCCAGTTCGATGGAAAGGTTGCGCTTTCTCTTAAGCTCCACGATCGTGTCGCGCGAAAACTCCTCGAGCCTTTCAAGAAAGCTGATCGCATGCGATAGTCTCTCCCGAGCAGGAAGTCCCTCTGTCTCTGCCTGGTCCTCTGGAGGCAACATGAGACGCTTCCACACCTTGGCCTGTTTTCCTCTGCCAGAAAGACTCAACAAATAGCCTGAGACGTCTTCTTCCGCTTGAGAGAGTTGCCTCTCCAGTTCCGCCTTCCTTCTGCTCAGTTCCTCGGCCCTTCTGGCCAAGACAAGTTCTTGCTCCAAAGACCGAGACCTCTCTTCCAGCTCCTTGGCGTTTCTCTCAAGCCTCTCCAGCTCCCCAAGGCTACTCTCGATCAGACTTTGGGACAACTCCGGTGAGGCCTCCCGCATGCAGAGCGGACATCTTCCAAGCTTCTGCATCTCCCTGTAGCGGACGACCTGGCCTTCAAGGAACTCGTGCTTTGCCTTGACGGATGCAAGCTCACGAGATGCCCGATCCAGATCAGCCTGCACATCTTCGGGATGCCTGTGTTGTTCCACAGCGAGCGAGTCCAGCTCGGTTAGGATATCGTCCATGGCCTGCTCTTTGACGCGCAGCCACCGAAGAGCCTCTTTGAGGTCATCCAGCACGCTTTCTTCCTTGTTTATCTCTTCGTCTATCTTTTCAGGAGGCTCATGCGCCGGAACCTCGGCACGAGATAGCTCAAGCTTTTCCTCCATCAACTTGCTCAGCTCTTCGATCCTCGTGCTGGTTTGAATGGTTCTCGCTTCCCTCGAATCCAGATCTGACTGCAGCCGACGCAGTTCCTCATCAAGTGATGAGATGGAGCTCGTGATAGAGGCCACCGCGTGCAACAACGACTCGTAAGTACTTCTGGCTTTTTGCTCCTCCAGCTTGGCCACCTCGATCCCCATTTCGAGCTCAGCAAGTTCTGGTTCAAGTTCAGACAGATCCCTGCGGTCCCTTTCCAGCTCCTTCATCTTGTCAGGAAGTGGCTCGCAGAACCCCTTCAGGTGCTTCGACTGGGTCTGAAGGTAAATCGAGAGGTCCTGAGCGTTTTCGCGAACCCTCCTGTATCTCTCTATGTCGAAGGCCGACTCGATCGCCTTCACCCGCACTTCTCTGTCCGAGAGGATCGCCTTGAGTTTTTCTTGAGATATGTAAAAGGCAAGCTCCCATATGGGAACCCTCCTTGCCCTCTCCGAGGGCTTGAGTCCAAGCGCGGTGAACACCATCTCGTTCAGCTGCGTTGCCGACAAGAGCTGAACTTCACCATCTTGCACCCAATACTCCTTGTCGCTTCTGACCGTCCCCCCAACAGACCTCAGCACCCTCCGGGCGCCATAGCGATGCTCCCCAAGCTCAAACTCCACGAACACGCTGCCTTCTCTCTGCCCGTAGCGAAGCAAAGAAGACAGGTTGCCAGAGCCAAAAAGCGCGAACTGCAAGCCCTTGAGGATAGAGCTCTTGCCACTTCCCACGTCACCCTCGATCAGCGTGACCCCGTTTTTTAACTCAAGAGAAGTCGAGGCGTGACTCCTTATGTTCTTCAGCTCGACCTTGCGCAGCAGCAGCTTTGCTCTCCCCCTTGTCCAGGTGGTCCAGGTGCCTGCGCAGGATGTCCTCGGTCTCGGCCAACACCCTCTTCGTGTAGTCGGATTTGGTCTCTCCTTCAAGCTGCGTCTGAGAAAGCGCGTCAAACAGAGACTTGAGCAAAGAAGGCTCCAACGGGGACTTTGCCTTCTTCAAGATCTCGGCCTCCAGTTCGGACATACTCCCGGCCTGCACGAGCTCGGGAGAGACCAAGGAGCTGGGCCCCTTCAGGTCTCCTCTGCTGAACATGACGTCCAAGGCTCCCGCCTTGGTATAAGAATCACGGAGGTAGGGAAAGGATATGTCCGAGACCCTACCAGATGAAAGCGTCCCCTTGAGTACTATAACCACGACTTTGCCGGAGAAGTCGCCTCTCGGCTCAAGGTTTCCCATCAGCTCGGCAGGCGTTTTTCCGTCTGCATTGCCCTCGACGAAGACCACGTCCACGGGTCTCTCCGTGACCTCCTGCACTTCCACGCTCTTTCCCAAGGACACCAGGTAAAACCCTCCTCCCACCTCTCTGTAGCGCCTGAGGTCCTCTATGCCCCAGCCTGCGAACAGCGGGCCAGGATAGGCAAACGTACCATATCCCTCAACATCCCGTTTCTGCCTCTGGTGGATGTGTCCTCCAGCGTAGTAAGAGAATCCCTTGGGAAACAGAGAGATCGGTACAAAATCCATGGTCGATACCCCTGCCATCCCCTCAACGGCACCATGGAAAAGAAACACCTTCAACCCTTCCTGGCGCTCCAGGAAGTCCCTGTCAAGAGCCTCGTAGTACTCCTTTTCCCTGCCTTCCCTGAGTCCTGGCATCCCGAAGAGCCTCACCCCCTTAGGGCCCTGAACGGGGTTCAACCTCAGCGTGCCTTCCTGAGAAACGGGGGCATAGACCTGCCTCATGAGACCAGCGTCCTCAAGAACCTCAACCATAGACGAATGCGTCGGGGAGTTATCATGGCTGCCGTGGATCTCGTAAAACGGTATGCCTGCGTCCAGTAATCTCCTCAGCTCCTTGGCGGCCTCCCTGGCGACGGAGAGGGGAGGGACGTTGCTGTCAAAGAAGTCTCCGCAGAAGGCCACAAAGTCGACCCTCTCCCCAATGGCCGTCGATATCATGTCATGCAAGGCCTGGAGCTCCCCTTTCTTCATGAATATCCTGTCCTGGGAACCAAGGTGGGCGTCAGCCGCGTGCAGGAACTGAACTGTTTCCAATGGACAAGTGCCTCGCGGATTCGGCTTTAACCGCTTCGGTCGCCCTGCGAAGGTCGTTGGCCGAAAGTCGCCTGTCGCGGCAACGAAGTCGTCGAAGAGCGGGACCTTGACTGGGATGGCCATCTTCATGAAAGAGCTGCTGATGATGGCCTCCCCCACGTCAAGGGAGGCGATCTCTGCCTCTTCGCCCGCAAGGTCCTGAGGAGAGGAGTTCACGAGCGCTTGTCTTTCGCTGAGCGCTTCGTTTCCCATTATCACCTTGGTGTTCATGTTTGCCATCAGCTCCTTCTGTATGAGCGAAGGCAGTTGGGTAACGGCCAGGATGCCGACCTTGAACTTCCTACCTTCTCTTGCCACAGTCTCTATGACGTTGGGCTCAACCCCTTCTCCCAAGACCCTGGCGGCCTCCTCGATCACCACTGCAACTGGAGGCAGGTCATCCAAGTTACCCTTGTGCATCGCAAACCGGTGCCTCTTGAGAACCTCATACGCCACCACGTTTGCCAAAAGGAGCTCTGCTCCCTCTCCAAGCGTCGACGTGTCGAGCACGACTATCTTCGCCTGGTCGATGAGATCGCACATCCTTGAGACGACGTCCTCGCCGGAGTAGACAAAGACGTCGCCTTCCTCAGGCCTTAGGAGCAAGGATAGCTTCCTTCTGAGCACCTTCAGCGTCGCCTCGCGGACGTCCTTGAGATTTGACCAGCTTGCTTCTTCCTTGAAGAGCTTGATCAACCAGTTGGCCCCAAAGGCCTTGTAGAGCGCCTCAAGACCCTCCTGCTGCGGCTCGGTGAGCTCAAGTACTCCCGAAAAGTGGTCAGGCACAAGAGAGCCAAGCCCAACAGTCAACCTGTAGGCGCCAGCGGGCAGGTTGCGGGATGATGAGAACAGCACTGCCTTGTCGCCGAGGAGCCTGAGCCCTCTCCCGTGGATCCCCCAGTACTCGCCGTGCGGATCTATCAAAAGGGCGCCAGCTGAACCTTCCTTCCCGATGGAGTACAGCATCACCTTAACCAAGTTGCTCTTTCCCTTGCCCGTGCTGGCAGCGACGAGCACGTGATGGGTCAGGAGCGCCTCGGTCGGAAGCATCACGTCCTTTTGTAGGACCTTGCTGCCGCTCCTGAGCTTGCCCATGAATGTGCCCTCTTGCCTCAAGAAACCAAAGTCGGCTTCGGTTGCCTCTCTCACTCCAGTCCACCACGCGGGCAAGGACTTCGGCAGCGAGATCCTCCACTGTCCGGCTTCCCCAACGACCTCCAACAGAGGCTTCGCGACGCCTCTCAAGAAGTAGGCCACCTTCTCGTCCTCCTCGTACATGGAGAGCTCGGGCCCACTCCCCTCCCTGACGTAACCCTGAGCGGTATCTATGACTGGCTGGGGCAGCGTCGAGCCGTAAAGCAGGTTGTAAACCTTGATGATGATATTCCTTTTGCCCTCTTCGTAAACCAAGAGCTGGCCCATCTCCAGATTCCTGTCGCTGTCCTTCCTGATGATGATCCCCTGAAAGTCCCCACCTGAGACCACTCCTACCTCTCTTTTCTCGCTCACGGTTAGCGAAGGAAGGGGGTTTTAAGATCTTTCGTGCGAGCATGAACGGGTCTAGAAGCCTCCGTTCAAGCGACTCAAGCGATCGTGAACTGTCATGGCCAGCTCGCCAGATGCCAAGATGCGACGGGCCGAGTCGGGCAAGGATGTCAGCACGTAGCCCCTGAGCCTCTTGACCTCTGGCTGTCCGACCCTCGCCCTTCTGTCGGCCTCTAGAAGTCCGTGCGGGTAGCCGGGCATGTGAGGATCCCGAGAGTCGGCAACTAGCGCCTTGATCAGGTCAAGGTGCAGTCTTTGATCTGTCCCAGCTACCTCAAGCAGATATGGAAGGGGTGACATGCGGTGTAGCTTCATCAGGTAAAGCGTGGAGACTCTGGAGGTTTTGTCCGTCACTTCTTCCTCACCCGAGCCCACGCATCTGTACTCGCCCACCTGGGCACACCACTCGCTCCTCAAAGAGGTCTGAATGGGAGGATCCACGGAGCCTACCAAAGAGGTCTGCTTGGCGAGAGCGCCCACGACGACCCCTCTTTCGTCCGCAACCTTCACGGCCTCTGAGACGAGATCCCTTTCCCGAGGAGTCTCCTCTTGAAGGCTCCCGTCCACCACAACCAGTTCTCCGCCCCCCCTGATCAGCTCAAGAAGCTGGTACCTCTCCGCCGTTCTCCTGGGCAACTGGGAGGCGCGAAGGAGGGCATCTATCCCTGAGATCTCCCTGTACGTGACGACTGTGTCCTTTGGGAGAAGCGGGACCTCCCCGCTCAGGGGCCACACCCTACTAAAATACCCGTCCTCAGACGCATATGTGAAGCTCAAGAATTCCTTCAGAGAACTCAATAGCTTCCTCTTGCCCAGCCATCTTGCTGAATAAACTCTGTTCATCGTCAGCACGTATGAAGGGGAGCTGAAGAGAGAAGCCGAACCACCATCAAGAAAGGCGATCTCCTTGTCGGAAAAATCGGGATGATCTAGGCTCACCGGTTTCCAACCCCTCCTGTCGAAGATGACATAACAGCTTCTCTGCTTGGGGTTACCCTCAATGCGCTCAGTAAGTTCTTGACCAAGCTGCTGTGCGGCCTCGCGAAGCCTCTCCAGCACGCTCGTCTGAGTTCACCAGAAGCCAGACCAGCTACCCTCTCCTAAGCTGATGGGTCGGAGGGACGGAGTTCAGGTGCTCCAGCTCAGAGGGTATCCCTCCAGCTCCAGCGATCTCCCTCAGGACAAGGGCTGAAGGCGTCCAGTTCAGAGACTTGTTCGAGTAGTCGACCCTCAAGAGACCAAACCTGGGCCTGAACCCTGAGGACCACTCGTAGTTGTCCGCCAAGGACCAATGGAGGTATCCCCTCACGTCGACTCCAGACTCTGCCGCTTCCAGCGTGCTGCTGATGTGGGAGACGAGATAGTAGGGCCGGATGTAGTCCCCCTCGTCGGCAATGCCATTCTCAGTCACGTAGAGCGGGATGCGATACCTAGCCCAGTACTTCTGCAGCACATCCCTCAGCCCGTCTGGATAGAACTCCCAGCCAACGTCGCTGGTGGGCCTACCATCTAGACTGATGGAATCCCGCTCACAGGCGTACCCATAACCCGGCACACTTCTGTAGGCATCTCCTTGCAGGCGAACCATGGTCCGACTGTAGTAGTTGACCCCAATCCAATCCAACCTCCTGCTGACCTCTTCCCCTGCCTGAAGCTCTGAAAGACCAGCTAAGGGATCGAGAAAAGACCAGCGCTCTGCGGTCTCAGCCAGTCCAACAGCCCTCTCGTCTTCCTTCCGAAGCGGGGTGAACGATGCGTTTGCGTATATGATGCCCACCGGCTTGCTCGTGACTGACTTGAGCATGTCGTAGGCGGCTGCGTGGGCCTTGATCATGTTCTCCCTAGCTCTCTTGCTCAAGTCGAAACTCAAGTACCCCGGTGGCCAGCCAGGCGAGGCGTAGGCACTGCTGTACACCACGTTTGGCTCGTTCATGGTGGAGTACTCGTCGACCAAGTCATCGAGCGCTTTGGCAGAAAAGACGCAGAAGAAGGCAAACTGCTTGACGGCAAAGGTATCCAGCCAACCTGTGGCTGGTCCGGCAATCCTCCCCTTTCTCACGGAAATCGGGTCGTGGAGCCACAACGGCATGGTCCAGTGGTAAAGGTTAAGTATGACGTGAAAACCCATGCGCTTCAGGTCGGCCAAGATCTCCCTGTAGTGATGCAGGGCAGCGGCGTTGACGGAACGATCAAGCTTCTCAAGGGCACTGGCATCATCCTCAGAACTCGATATGCCGGGATCGTTGGGGAACAGCCTCGACCACTCGATCCCCAACCTGACTACGTTCATGCCCATCTTCTTGGCGTTCTCGTGAAATGACCTGAAGTTGAACCAATACCCAGGCCCATTTTCTGGCAGGTCGCCGCTTACTCTCCCGGTCGCTATGTTTTCCCCATCATGAACCCATGCGAACCAGTCGCTGTTTGGATCCTCGCTGCCAGGAAGGCCCATTTCCGATTGGAAGCCGGCTTGGGACCAGCCAATCATGAAACCTGATGGGAACTTCCTCATAAACAAACAACAAGCCAGATATAAATGCATTTGCAGGGCGTCTATGCGCGTAGCTCACCCGCAGCAGAGATGCCAGAACGACCCAGCAAGCACCCTCAACGGTTCAGGCCGAAACGGTTTAGGCCGACGATCAAGAAGACGATCAATGCAAGGAACCGACCTAGACAAAAGTGGGTTTAATAGCTTCTCTGCCAAACCTTCATGCGCGTTGAAAACTACCCAAGAGAAGATGGCATGCACTACGTCAGGTTCAAGCTGACCACGGAGACCTTTTCCCGCACGGCCTACGTCGTGGGCAACTTCACGGGATGGGTGAAGGGAGCCGTGCCGTTCACGTGGTGCGGCAAAGACTACTGCGCCAACCTGGTCCTACCTCCAGGCACCTATCAGTACTCCTTGGAACTCGACAACGAAGAGTTGCCCCAAGGAAAGGATGGAGAGAAGTTTGCCTCTCTCGTGCTACCCCCGATCCCAAGCCCAGCGAAGAGCGATCCAGGACCAATCTATGAGATATTTCCCGATCGCTTTCTGTGCAGAGGGGGAGGCACGGAGGACCTGAAAGGGATCATGGGGGAAGATCTGGACAAGATCAGACAAAAGCTCGGCTACGTCAGGTCGCTGGGATTCAAGTGGGTTTACATGACGCCGATCTTCCAATCCGAATCATATCACAGATACGACGTCACCGACTACCTGTCCGTGGACGACCGCCTCGGAGGGAACGACGCGTTCAGGCGGTTTCTGGAAACCGCGCACTCCCTTGGCCTCTCGGTCCTGCTGGACCTGCCTTTTCATCACACGAGCTGGAGACATCCGGCCTTCCTTAGCGCAAAAACCGATGGCAGGTACAGGTCCTGGTACTACGTGGATGAAGCCGGATACGACACGTTTGCTAAGGTCAAGTCGATGCCCAAGCTGAACGGTGAGACCGCCGTCAACATGCTCAAGGACGTGATCCGCTTTTGGTCAACGTTTGGCGTCGATGGCTTTAGGCTTGACGTGGCAGAAGGCATGCCTCCGCGCATCCTCTGGGATCTCAGCGATTACGCGGGAAAGCCGATGATCGCAGAGGTCTACGATGAGCCCTACATATACCGCAACGCTGTGACGGGCGTGATGAACTATCAGATCTGGATGCACTTGATGGCCTTTTTGAAGAAGAGGGAAACTGGGATCGAGTTGAGCGAGATCATGTCCAGGCAAAAACTGTTGCTTCCTTCATCCTTTCTCGAAAGCTCGTGGTTGTTTCTTGGGACACACGACACGAAGCGCGCGCTGTCCGCCCTTGGCGACGCCGAAAAAGTGAAGGCCGGGCTCGCCTTCGTGTACACCTGGGTTGGTACACCGATGGTCTACTATGGAGACGAAGTGGGAATGATGGGAGGAGATGACCCAGACAACCGCCGCTGCATGGATTGGGACGCTGCGCTGCAGGGAGGCCAAGTCGCAGAGCTGATAAAAAGCCTGAACTCCGCCTGGAGACCCAACCGCTCTGTGCTGCTCAACGGGGCCGACGAAAACTCGATATGGTACGTCAGCGGCAACTCCAAGGTCACGATTTCCAACGATCCCGACCCCCAGGGAAGATACTTCAAGATCGAAACCATGACCTGAAGAAACTTAAACCTCTTTCTTATACCGTCTTCTTGCCGCGTAAACGTAAGCTCCCAACAGGAGGATCGCAAGCGCCGGTAGCAACAGAAAACCCAAGTCCCCAAGGCTGCTTGAAGACAGCGGCTTGCCAGCAGAGTAAGTCTCGAAGACGTAAGGACCTGCGCTCAAGGAGACGCTGTAGGCCGGTGGCCCCGAGAAGGAGCCTTCCAGCTTAATTGAGCGTTCTCCAGAAGCCGGGACTGGGAAGGTCAGATTCATGGGCAGCAGGCCGCTGCTTGGAGAAAATCCGCTGCCTGACACTATGAGGGAGACGGTTATCCCCCTGTGGAGCCCGTTCTTCACGGTTATGTCCAACCCGTTGGCCTCCTTGGAAACGTTGAGGGACACAGAAAACAGGATAGGATCTACCTCTTGCTTCACGTAGTTTGTCCAAACCAACACGGCAGTGGGGGTGACGTATTGAGCCCAGTAGTAGTCGCTGTCCGAGGCGTGGAAAAGCCCTATCACGGCATTTCTGTAAACAATTGAGCCGTTTTCAAGGCCCGTGAAGTTGTCTGTTAGGATCATTGCAGCCTTGAAGGCGCTGTGGGCAGAGGCAAGCTCGTTCCACTCCTGAGTCTCCACGTACTGGTTCCCTGTGGTCCACTGAGCCCAATTGTTGACTCCGTCCACCCAGTTGCTTGTGGGAACGAAGTTCAACGTCACGTTGGCCGGCACGTACTTCAGGGCCTGCTGCAGCGTGACGGTTTCCACCAAGCCCTGCTGTTCTTCCTGATCAAGAAGGGCATACGTCTGGTTCAAGAAGAGGGCAACGTTCGCGGGGAACTTGGCCATGATTATCCAGTTCTCTCCGTCTGACGCTATGGTCACAACTCCTCCATGGGCCTGAGTCGCAAGGATGTCGCTCACAAAGGTGCGAGCTGACTCCATGGCAGCCTGTTCCGTTGGAAGGGTGTTGTTAAAACCAAGGTAGTTCGAAAGATACGCGTCTCTGAAGAAGACGATGGACGTCCTGCCGGTACTTGGGTCCTCCACAACGTAGGGCTGGAAGAGCGACGTCTTGCTGAAGCCTGGAGCTGGGGTTGCACCGTCGTAGGCCCTTTCCGACAGGGCGGTTATCCTGATGCCGGTCTCGTTCATCAGGTCTATGTTCTGCATGGTGAACGCCATCTCGGGAGTCCACATGCCCGTCTGCCTGACTCCGGTGAAGCTGTCCGTCAGGTTCTCCCCCATCAGCAGGTCCTCCTTCATGAGGTCGAACCAGCCGTACTGAGAGAGTATGTAGCCAGATATGGGATGGGCGTAGAAGGAGGTCAGCCACTCGTCGCGGCCCGACTTGGATAGGTTCAGGAAGGCGTTCATGACCCATCTGATTGCCCTCGCGTAGGTGCCATTCGGAGAGTGGTACTCTCCTGAGTAATACCAGCCCTTGGAAACCGCTATCTCCCATTGCAGGAGCAAGGGAGGAGACACCTCCTCCGAAACGTTTATGCCGGGATTGTTGATGAGAGCCTGCGCCTTAAAGGAGTAGACGCCCTTTGGGTAATAGGGTTCCAGCTCGTTCGAAAGGACGTGATAGAAAGCCCAGGGGGCAAAGAAGGTCCCGTTGGGGTAGAAGTTGGGAGCCTGGTGATCGTGCCAGACGAAGGCCACGTAAATGGGAGCTGGATCAGGACCAACCGTGAAGCCCTCTTTGATGACCTGACCGTTCTCGTAACTTGCGACGGCCGTGTAAGTACCTGCGGGCAGCTCCACCGACCCGCTTGAGCTTGATCCATTGCTCAGACTGGCGAAGTAGACGAGCCTGTCTCCTTCGCGTATGCTGAGGTTGAAGGGACCTCCAGCTGATTCCCACGGCGTGGCTTGACCAACCACGGATTCGGGAAGTATTTGAAAGTACATGCCAGAGGGAGAAGCCGAGGCTGGGGGAAACCCACAGGGGACAAACAAGAGCACGATCGTCAACACAAGTGCTACGAAGAACCTCAACCCAATCAGCGGACACAGGGACTTATAATCGTATCGAAAACAAGTGACCATGACGGTGAGAGCTGGGGGGAAACCTCCAGAAAAAAGAAAAAACGAGTATATTTTCGCGGATGCCAACTCGTCATGAGCAACGGCCAGCTGTACGTGGCCCAAACGTATATGCCGACCACCACGTATAACAGGCCGTACCCCACGGCAAAGCCGGTGGCAGCTGGGACTATGTATTCCTCGGTGCGCCTGGGACCTAGCGTCTTGGAGAAGATGTACTTGAAGACGAGCGCGAACAGGCTAGCCAGCCACATGTACTCAGGGAGCCAAAGGGTCAAGACAAATGCCACGGGGTTGAACATGAACCATGGTGCAATGCTCCTTATCCACATCAGCACGAATATGAGCACTATGCCACCTATGGTCCAGCCCCATATCCCAGTGAAGGAGTCTCCTGCGTACCAGCTGTTGGTGCTGCTGGTTATGCCAGCTGTGAAGGCATTCCCTGCTCTCCAGACGGCGGCCCCGCTTATTGCCGTGTTCACCATTCCCACGTGCGCAAAGAACCAAACCATGAACACTGCGGTCACTGGGAAAGTTATCACCGTGAGGATTGTTGTCCAATTGAATATGTCCTTGATGCTCGCCTTGACGTCGTGCCCAACCTTGTAAAGACCCATTAGATAGCCTGGCCCAAGGGGATTCAGCCTTGCTGCCCACCAGTCTCCCATAGAGACGTTCAAAGCGTTTGTGGCCATGAGCGAAGCGTTGTTCTGCGCTGGTGCGGTGCTCCATATACCCAGACCGGCGCCTATGGGCCAGTAAAGCTGCCAATAAGTGTACATCATTATGGGAGGATGCCACCACACCTCTGCCATCATCCTCGTCTCGGCTATGGCCCATATGAAGTAGAAGATCAGCCATATGATCCCTATGAGCCAGTTGACGCCCATGGCAAGTACCAGTATGTAGAACAATATCGTCGAGCCCAGAAGCATCAAGCTACCCGTCTTGACGCTGAAGTCGCCCTCGTAGTAGGTGGGACCAAATATGGTCCCAAGCGCCTTCTTTATCCTACCCCTCATCCTCCACGCGAAGTACAGACCAATGCCCAGCGTCAGTCCCATGGCTGCCCAAAGCTGGTACGGGAATGGATTCTCCTCGCCGTAAAGCCAAGCACCGTAGTTCTCTGAGCCAGCGACGTAGGTCACCCATCCCATCTTGACAGCCAAGGTGTCGTAGAACATCGGTATGAGGAGCCAGGTGACAAGCGACGTCACCATCACCTCGTATGGGAGCAGTATCATGAGTATGGCCTGAAGTATGATGAACGTCGGGGATATGTAAGCCCCTGGCATTATGCCGGCTATGTAGGACCCCCAAGTGAGGGGAATCTCTCCCCACTCGTAAGCGGCAAGGTATGAGAAGGCAGGGATGAAGGAGAGGATCACTGGCACACCACCTATGAGGAGACCGACCAGCGCCATTATCCAGAACATCTTCATCTTGGCTGTCCTGAACGAAAGTATGGAGGAATGACCGGCCTCATCCCGAGTCGTGGCAGTTTGGATCAGGTATATGGGAGGGACCATGAGAGGATAGATCAGACGCTCTGTCTCCGTCCACTCAGGACCGGTTATCGTGAAGCTGAGGGACAGATTTATGAAAGCCGCGGCAATCAGGAAGAGCGACCAGAAAGCCATGGGGCCAAGGTAGGCTCCCCAGGGGATGGATTGACCGGCCGCCAGTCCGTTCCACTCTATGCTGGCTGCAGCCACGCTGTGAGGTATCACGTATGAGGGAAGCATCTCAAGGACAGGTATCCAAGAGCTGGAATAGGGTGCTGCCAACGCACCCACGGAAAAAGCTCCAAAGCTCGAGGCCTGCATCCAGTCAAATGGACTTTCCCACCCCAAAGTACCGTCGGTTATGTAGGCCTTGCCAGCGGCAAACCAAAGCGGAATCATGAGCAGAAGATACTGAGCAGGGTTCAATCTGAGTCTCTTGCTGTATCTGCCGAGAACTTCCATGAGCACCACTATGTATATGAATGGAAGGAACCAGCCTTCGAGGACGCCGTTGTAGCTCCCCGACATGTCGTCGGTTACCATGCCAACTATCAGCGAGAACAGCGCTATCACTATCAGCACTATCAGGAAAGTCGGCGTTAACGCGCGAAACAGGCTTTCCCTTGTCTCTGACATTTTCGCTTTTGCAATCGCAGGCGAATTTAAATCTTTCTAAACCTCTAGATGCCGAATTGGTAAAGCTCAAAACCTCGTGGACGAGTGGACCATGCACCGCGCAAGCGCCCAAGAAAGGATGCAAAGGCTGTTGGAACACGTGAGAAAGGAGGAACACCTGTCGGAAGAAGATGCGATATCTTTCTGTGATCAAGAACTCGGCGTTTCCCAGCAGACCTGCCTGAGATACCTACAATGGCTAGAACGGGCAGGACTTATACGGGTGAGCCCAGATGGGATTTACCCCTGGTCTTCATGACCTCTTTTTGCAGGAACTAAGCCCAGCTTCACGATTCCTCTGCTCAGCTCTTCCTGGTCTGAGGAAAAGCCCAAAGCCGAAAAGACTCCTTTTATATATGAGGCAAGCAGCTCGGTTCCCTCCTTTGAGAGGTGCGGGGCAATGCAGGAAAGCGATATCTCCTCTCCCTTTCTCTTGTACTCCAGCGACGAGGCATCCCAAAGGGAAAACCTGAGCATCTGAACTACAGCTTCTATGGGCTCATCAGAGGCCCCAGAGCCGAAGAACTTGGCGGACAGATAGTTCCCATACCACTCCCCTCTCTCGTAGTACATGCGCTTGATCTCCTCAAGATCGGTGGAGTAAAGCTTCCGAATCATGTAGTAAAGGATGTCTGAGCTGACTATGACCGAACCCGAACCCTTTTCGGTCTCTATCAGCTCATACTCGTCTACTATCTGCTTTAGATTCTTCCCCAGCTTGTGAGCTCTTATGCTCTGATAAAGTATGTCGTTTATGAACTCGTAAGGCATCTTGCCTTCTTCCTTCGCGATGTCATAGACCTTGTCGACCAAGTCCTGCTGAACTGGCACGAGCTTCTTGCTGCCGGGCAACTTTGCTCGCCTTACGCCTGTCGTGGTAAAAAAACCCATCTGTTAACCGACCTCTTAAAACCATCAGATGGCGCCCAGTTCCCTCAGCTTTTGCGGCATGTATGTCTCGACCAAGAAAGTCTGACTGACGGACCTGTTCCTGCTGCTGAAGGCCTCCAGCTCCGCTTTCAGCCCTAATCTCTCGAAGGCGTCCAGCTGCTCCCTCCAGAACTTTTCCTTGTACCTCGGATCGGCCTTCAGTTCGTTCAGCCTCTTCCAGTCGAGTTCCTTCATCTTCATGGTCGGCACCTTGTACCTGGTAAGATCCGTAGGCCAGAAGCCCATCCACTTTGCCGAGGGGGTGTTCAAACCAGTTATGTGGGCGCTGTTCACCGAACCGCTGATTATGACCATGCTTATGTGAGCCCCCCACACGTCACAGTCAGTCAGAACGTAAACCGGGAGCCCCATCTCCTCGTTGAGCCTCCTTATGAGCAGCCTTGCGCTCCTTGACGCTTGACCCGTCGTGTCTATGAGGATGGCATTGAACTTCTCGTGAACTTTTTCCCTTATCATCTGTATGAATATTGCCCCTTTCTCTATGGCTATGACCTTGTCCGCACTTGTCTTGACCAGCTCGGCGTTGTCGAGCGCCGGACCTATGTTTACGCCGTCGGGGTTGTCGGTCAGACTGATCAAGCTATCCTTGAACCCCTTCACCCTGTACCTCACGGTCAGATCACCGAATATGGCTCCCCTGTCGTGAGGGAATATGTTGAAGCTCTCCCTGGGCATTGAAAGCAGTGCTTCTAGGTCATACACGGCCTCATCCGACTCCTGCTGGGTCGCGAAGTTTATGTCTATGTTCTTCGACATGTAGAAAAGATCCCTGAGCGTTGACACCCTGTCGTAATCTATGAGCTCCTTCCCTATCCTCGCTACCCACATGAGCTGCGCCAAAGGCTTGACGTGCTTGACGTTGTCGGCACTTCTCACGATTTTCCTCTCTCCCAAGACGTACTGCTCTAGCCTAGAGTCATAGAATATGTTGTTGGTCTGCCTGCTGGGAATCCTGAGCTCAGGAAACTGACCCCGCTGCAGCTGGTTGTATATCGTCGTCCCAAGATCTTTCAGAGCACTTCTTGCCTTGGAACTCCTTTCAGGAACGTTTTCCACCGCGGTCACCCGGCAATTCTCCTCTCCTTGAACGTGCCTCTGCTGGGCCAGCGCCAGAGGTATCCCGTTGGCCGTCTGGAGGCGGGTCTGAACTCATCTCGGCTTGCAACTCCTTTATCCTCCTGCCTGAGGACCTCCTCTTCGGCGCTTCTCTCAACAAACTCTCCAGATCTATGCTTCCTTGCCTTTCGGCCAAGGCCGTCGAGAACTCGGCGATCATGGCCAAATACTTGCGAAGAACTTCGGTCCTCCTCTCCTTGTACTCTGCCTTCTCCATGCGAGACAACTTGACCCTCAGCTCCCTTGCGGCCTGCTTTATGGCAAGAGAAACCTCGCGCTCGACCTCTGGCCTGGCAGCCACATACTCCTTGCCAGCTGTCTTGTAGGGGACCTTGGTTGAGCAGATATGAGTGATGAACGCGATTGGGGCCTCATCTAACTTTATCTTGTACTGCGACCAGTTTATGTCGCGGATAACCGACATGACCACGTCGCTACCCTCGTCATAAAGCAGCGGTATCTTGTTGGCAAACCTATACAGCTGAATCTTGCCAGGACTTTCTGGAGGGGCTATTTCTCCTCCGTAGGCCATCCCGACCTCAACTATGAATGGATGCCCTTCGTAAGCCTTAGGAGGGCGGGTTGTAACGACCACGTGCTGAGGGGAAAGCATGGTCGTTATGCCTTTTTCCAAGAGCTCTTCCCCTATGGGCGACAGGCACGAAGGGTCAGGAGGCAAGAAATCCTGATACTCCCTGAGCGCCGTCACCAGCTTGCTCAACTGCTTGGCATTGAGCTCTTTGACTTCGGCGTGAACGTCGAAGCCGTTGGCCCTCAAGAAAGCACGGGCAGTCCTTTCTCCCACTCTCTGGAAATTCTTGGACAGGAACACCTGAAGGCTCGTATGAGGATTCGTCGCGATCATCCTCTTGAGCATCTCGAGGTCAACCCCATGAGGGTGAGGCAGCGTGTCCGTTGGAGGAGGTGGCATCTTCTCGGTTATGGCCGGATAAAAGAGAAGCGTGCCGTTTGGATCTATGTAAACCAGTTGGGCGTACGGTAGGATCATGGCCGTCTCGTAAAAATACTCCAGTACCTTGTCCCGAGCCTTGCCGTAGTCTCCTTCAAAGTCAAACTCTATCTTGACTCCCCTGAAGCGCGACTTGTTCTCCGTCTCCTCCTTCTTGTGGATAAGAGGGGTATTTGTCCTGATGTCCGTGCTGAGCTCAAAGGAGTAGATCTTTCCGCCTCCTTGGCTCGTAGTTATGATCACGTGAGAGTTAGCCGTGATCTGTCCATAAAGGAGAGACATCTTGCCTCCCAGGCCGAACGTCCCCCTGTTCTGTCTCATGGAGTACTTCGACCCGAAGAGCACCTTGCCGAATGCATATGGCACTGCTTCCAGCGGTACGCCTATGCCGTTGTCAACTATCTTGATGTGATATCTCTCCTGGCCTGGACCGGCCCCCTCGACCTTTGAAAGTACAACCCTTATTTTCGGTGCTATCCCGTGCCCGTCGCAGGCGTCCAACGAGTTCTCCACGAGCTCCCTGACAATCATGTAGGTAGCCTTGTGCGGGCTGTCGAAGCCCACAAGGTCCTTGTTCTTGTAGAAAAAGTCGGCGACGTTCATCTCTTGAAACTGCTCGCTCACCCAAGATCACCAAGACAAGAGTCCTAGAAAGAAGCATGATAGCTCCAGAGCCACCTAGCACACCTATTTAAGGCTCGCAAGGTACCTGTAAACTGCAGGTATGGGCTGTCCCTTGACTATCCTCGTTATGGCCTCCCTCGCTTTCTCCACGCTTTCAAAGCTTCCAAGTACCAGGACCTTGGGCTCCTTTATGAAGATTGAGGTATTGGTCGCTGACTCTATCCTTTGCTTCACCGAGCCGTTCTTCCCTATGAGGCGGGCAAAGGTCCGCTTCAGGTTGCTAGTAGGTTGAATCGGATCCTCTAGATCCATTTGAAGCAGCACGCTTTCGTCACCGAGTACCTTCTCTGCCAACTGCATGGGCGCTCCAAAAGAGAGGAGCGACATGGCATCTTTGTACCTTTGAAGTAGCGGTACAGCCGCTTGGGTCTCCGCTTCCAAGATCGCAAGACCCCTTTCCTTGTCTAGAGTCACCTTCAAGCCCTGCTGCTTTCCTTTCTCTGTGAGGGCGTAGAGGTCGTATATCCTTGAGAGCAAGGACGAGTCAAGAGGCACGTACATCACGGGGAAAGGGCTAGCCATTTTCTCACCAACTCCTCTTCAGAGGCCTCCTTTAACCCTATCCCCTTCTTGCTAAAGAAAGATGTCATGTTCGACAAGTCACGACGCAAAAACTCCTCGGCATGAGGGTGGCTGATCAACACGGCTTGACCAAAGTCTATCATGTAAGGATTCTGTTTCCAATAGAGCACGTTGTACTCGCTCAGATCAGCATGAACCAGACCAGCCTTCGTGACCAAAAGCTCTAGGTCCGAGATCAAGGCCCTGTAGGTCTCTTTCCACTGCTGCCGAGATAACTTCACATCTTTCAGGCGAGGCGCCGGCCCCGACTCGTCTCCCAAGAGATCCATGACGAGCACGTTACCTCTGACTGCCCAAGGCCTCGGGACATGGATTCCAGAGCCAAAGGCCAACGCGAGGTTCGCATACTCCTTCCTAGCCCAAGTCTCAACGATTTCTCTCCTGCTCTTGCGAATCCTAGAGAACCTTGGGTCCCCCTGCATGTAGAGCGGCATCGTCTTATAGTAGTCAGATGACCCAGTGAAGTATATCTTGACAACCACCAAGTCGGTTCCGCTCTCTGCCAAGTACACTCTGGCTTCTTTCCCCTCAGATATGTTCGTGACAAAGCGGCTGATCACTCCTCTCCGAAGGAGATCGCTCACGTAGCTCAGAGTCCGCGCGTCAAAGACGCCCTCTAGGGCCTCCATGAGCTCAGCATCCTTCAGCCTCCTTTCGTACTTTTGGAAGAACTCGCCTTCGCCCTCGTCCTTTTGGTATGAAGTTCCCAACTTGATCGCCTCGGGGTCGCCAAGGCCTTGCGAAAAGCTGCCTCGGCCGACATTCCATACTGTTTCTGCGGGAATACTTAAGGGTGCTTCGGCAACTTTCGAGCAGCAACGGGTAAACTACCCATCCCTCGCGGACTTCCCTCTTGACTCCAGTTAGAGTTAAATAGTCAACTGCCTCTTGACCGAATGTCGAACAACCTGACGAAGGCAAAACCGGTGACGCCGCATGAGTGAAAACGACGAAAAACAGGGACTTAGGCTTCCCCAAGAGGGGGAGTTGATTGGAGTGGTGACCCAGCTTTTGGGGTTTGACCGGATAAAGGTGAAGGGAACCGACGGGAAGACCAGGATGTGCAGGATCCCAGGAAGGATGAAGAAAAAGAGCTGGATAAGGGAAGGTGACGTAGTGCTCATAGCCCCGTGGGACTTCCAGTCGGACTCTAGAGCGGATATAGTCGCAATTTACAGCAAGGATGACTCAAGAAAGCTTGAAGCGCAGGGCCTGATACCCAAAGGACTGCTCTCTCCGGAGTAGGATAAAAGATAAAGGATTCCCTTATAAGTCGCAGGTCGGAGATTTCAAATGGCGCAAGATCAAAACTCCGAACCCATTGCGGAGTTCAGCGCAACCGCAAAGATAGGGCAAGTCATGGGGGGCATTCAGGCCCTGACGCTTTCGCCCCAGGACCTTTCAAGCCCAGTATCACTTCAGATGGCATTGACGAGGATAATGGATAGTCTAGCCAAGCTGTCCACCTCGCAGCCCGAAAAGAAATGGATCGCGGAAGTCAGGTTCACAGATAGCCTAGGCAATCCAATTTCCATTGCCGTGGACCTTGGGCCCATGCCGCCGCTGGAGGCCACCGAATATCGCGCCAGAGTAAAGGTGGAGCTGCTCTCTCCTTCCCATCAGGAGATCGAAAGAGGCGAATGAAAAGCGCGCATGCTCGTGGCCTCAGATCCCCACTCGAATGTGCACGCCTTGAAGGCCGTGCTTGAGGCTGCCAGCAAGGACCGCTACGACGCGTCGGTGATGCTTGGAGATCTCGTTGGCTACTGCGCGTGGCCCAGAGACGTACTGGCTTTGGTAAGAGCAGAGTTCGACCATGTCGTGATGGGAAACCATGACTACGCCGTCTCTAGCGGCGATTACTCCGGCATGAACCCTCTGGCAAAGCTCTCCGACCAGATGAACGCCCGCGCCCTTCTACCCCAAGAGAAGGCTTACCTTGGAAGCTTGCCGCGCCTCGCGAAGCTCCAAATCGATGGGAGGACGTTCATGCTTGTGCATGGCTCCCCAAGAGATCCCCTTTTTGAGTACGTTTACCCAAATGACGTCCCCGGCCTTCCACCCTGGGGCACCGACATCTTGCTTCTCGGTCACACGCACGTCCCATTTTGGACCGAGGTAGCATGTACAGCCTGCGAACATCGCATCGTCCTCAACCCAGGCAGCGTCGGCCAGCCAAGGGACGGAGATCCCCGGGCCTCTTATGCCATTCTCGAGCTTTCCGAGGGAGAGCTCAGGCCTACCGTTCGTAGAGTTAAGTACGACGCTGCGGAGGTGGCGATATCGATGAAGAGACTTGGTTATCCGCCTCAGCTGGCAGAAAGACTGCTCCATGGCCTGCGACGAGAAGCACAAACCCTGTCTACCTCAGTACTTCGATGCCGGGTAGCTTCTCACCAGCCATGAAGTCTATGAGAGCCTTCCCGGCAGTACTTATGTGCGAGAAGCGCCCCCACATCCCGAGCTCGTCGATGGCAGATATCGTGTGACCCCCGCCCATTATGGAGTAACCCCCGCTGTTAGCCACCGCTTCAAACAACTGCTTTGTGCCAACCATGAAGTCTGGGTCTTCATAGACACCTGCAGGCCCATTGACCACGATCGTTTTGGCTCTGGCTATGACGTCAGCGAAGCTACTTATGGTCTGGCTTCCGATGTCCATCAAGTCCTCCTCAACTGGAAGAGATGAGACGGCGATCTCCTCCCTCTTTCCGTTCCGCCGGATCGCCACGTCAATAGGACCAAGAAGCTTTCCAGGAAACTCGCGCTGCAACGACGCTATGCCGTCTAGGACAGCCTTGTCTGCTCCCTTCTTGGCAAGAAGGGCCTCGTTTTTCTCCCCCAAACTCAGACCCTGGGCTTTCAGAACGGCCTGGCCCAAAAGCCCAGCACAAAGGACTTGATCAGCCAAGCCGTCACGCAACACTCTGTTGGCCACCTTGAATGAGTCATCAGGCTTTGACCCACCCAGAAGGTAAACTGAAGGGTGAGCTGGCGACTCAAGGGCCCTCGACAGGGCCTCCAGCTCTTCCTGCATGACTCTACCAACGCAATGTGGAAGCACCTTCGGAAAGCCGAGCATTGAGACGTGCTTCCTGTGCGCCACACTGAAGGCATCGCCGACGTAAAGATCCAGGAGTGGGGAAAGCTTCCGAACCATGATGGTTTTTGCCTGCTGCTCTGGCTCTTTCTCTATCGTCTCCTCAGAGTAAAACCGGACGTTTTCAAGGACAAGAACGTCGCCAGATTTCAGTGCCGATATGGCCTGTCTGGCCCCAATGCCAAACACGTCGTCTACAAACAAAACGGCCTTTCCAATTTCCTTGGACAAGGCGTCGGCATGAATCTGAAGCGAAGTAAAGTCTTCATCGCCTGCCCTGCCCTGATGCGCCATCACCACGACCTTCGCTCCTCTCTGAGACAGGTCCTTGATCGTCTTGGCATGCTCTCTTATTCTAGCCGTATCGGCAAGAGACGATCCGTCTGGTGAGAGGGGAGAGTTGAAGTCAACCCTCACCAACGCGGTCTTTCCTGAAACCTGAAACTCATCGATGGTCTTGAAACCGAAGGTCGTCATGTGCTCGCCCAGACCTCGGCTTTAAACCTGACGAATGGTCACGGCTGTTGAGGCGATCTGATGGTGGCTATGCTGTTATCGGCCACCCCAGCTCTCTCCATGTCTTCTGGGCTTGCCCAGACCTCGCCTGGCGGCACCTCGTCGCCACTCTTTGCTGCCAAAAGCATCTTTCTCTTGCCAGCTATGACGACCTCCAGTACCGAAGACACGCCCAGCTCCTCGGCAACCGCCGGGTTAAGCCTTGCCTCTCCGTCCTTTACCTGATCTTTTTTCCTAACCCTCATGCGCCGTTCTTTTCTCTGATCCAATTCGAGCCCACTTATCCTCCAGCTTTTTTGCCTTTGGGAGGCCTTCGAGAAACCTCTTCAAGCCCAAGAGAGATCAGACTCTTGCCAGAAAGCACGCGGCGAAGAATTTCGGCCAGTTCCGAGCTCCGTGCTCTCCACTGCTTCCAACTGTCTCTGTCGCGAACGGTCACCGAGTTATCTTCAAGCGAGCGCTGATCTATCGTGATGGCAACCGGTATACCTATCTCATCTGAGCGCGCGTACCTCTTTCCAATGGAGCCGTCTTCGTCGTAAAATACAGAGTAACCGGCTTCTCTAAGCTCTGACTCCAGCCTCTTGGCCATAGATCCCATGTCGTCCCTTTTGACCAGGGGAAAGATCGAGCAATCGTATGGAGCAACCGATGAGGGGAGGGCAAGTACAACCCTACCTTCCTTGATCACCAAAGAACGGTCAAGAAGAGCATAAAGCAGCCTCTCCGATCCAAAGGAAGGCTCCACCACGTGCGGTATCAACTTCTTTGCGGAGACCAACCTCTCTTCAACCTGCACGGCAAAGTGCCTCGTTCCGAGCTTGACCCGCCCGAAGCTCAAGTTGAGCTCAACCTCTTGGCCAACCTGAGAGGGGTCAAGAGTGGAGATTGCAGCCAAGACCTCGCCAGAATGCTCCCCAAAGTCCACTCTAACCGCATCTGCATGAGCCACGACCCGCCGAGACGCCTGCAGGAACGGCTTTTCTAGAGCCACCGAAACAGAAAGATCCTGACCGCTCTTGATAGAATGATTTCTCAAGTCATAATCTGTCCTGTAAGAGATTCCAGCAACCTCCACGGGCCCCCACCGCTTCGTTGGTATCATGACGTCAAAGGTTTGCGCGCTATAATGTGCTCTCTCCTTCTCTCCTTTCTCAACGAAGCGAACCTCCTCACTCTTGAAGCCCAATTTGAGCAAAAGCTGAAGCGCTGCTTCCATGAAGTAAGCCATCCAGGGCGTCTTGACATGGCTGGCCGAGATGGCCTCCATCGGCGTCAGGGTGAGTTCCTGCCCATCAGCCAACGTCAAGTTCAAGCTCTCAGCCGCCATATCACCGAGCGCAGACATCGCAGCCTGTAAGTCCGCAGGATCGAAGAAGAACTCGAACTCCATTATGGTGAACTCCCTCATCCGTATCAGGCTCTGCCTGGGGGAAATCTCGTTTCTGGCAACGCGGCCCACCTGAGCGACCCCAAGCGGAAGCTGCCTTCTGGACGCCTCAAAGACGCGCTTAAAAGACGTGAACATGCCCTGAGCCGTTTCGGGACGCACGTAAGCGACGTCGGAGGTAAAGGGGCCCAGATTTGTTTTAAAAAGCAAGTTAAAGGTCTTCACGCCTCCAAGCCTGGCTCCGCACGCGTCGCACCTGACGTCGTTCTTCTGAAACAGGGCGTTCAGTTCCTCGATACCAAGTCCCTCCGCGCTCACTCCTAGCTTGGCTTCCAGCAGTTGATCCGCCCTGTAAACCCTGTGACAACTTGGACACTCCACGAGCGGATCCGTGAAAGAAGAAACGTGCCCGCTAGCCTCCAGCACCCTAGATGGCGTTATGAGAGGCGTCTCGACCTCAACCATGGGCAAGGGAAGCTCTTCAAGGAAGAAGCGTCTCCAGGTTCCTTCTAGCTTGTGCTTCACCCTGAGCCCGATTTGTCCCACGTCGTAAAGGCCGCCAACACCTCCGTATATCTCAAAGCTGGGCCAGTAGAAACCTCTCCTCCTTGCCAGGCCGTCAACGTCATCTAAGCGCTCCAAGGCACAACATCCCGTCTCGCGCTAATAAGTGTTGAGCCTAAGACGCCCCAGGGGGGTGCGATGCAGTCTGTGCCCTCCTGAAGATGCTACGGTGAGATAACAGCAACCAAAGCAGCACCAAGTCCACGATCAACGGGATCAAGAATACTTGACCTATCTCCAAGACGTAAAGCAAGAACACGTATGCCGTGATCCCCATCATCACGACACTGCCGTAAAGCGCCCACTTCTTCAGGCGAAGGAGGCCAACTGAAAGAGCAATGAATATCACCGCCCCAGTCCCGAGCGTGACGGCCATGACCAGGGAGTAATACGAAAATTCCGACGGCGTGAAGGTGACGTCGTAACCGTATGAATGAAACAGCTGGTTCAGCTGAGAAACCTCAGATGCAGAAACCTCAAGCCTAGCAACGGCCATTGAGATCGCCATCAGGAGAGAGAGGAAGCCCAGGAGCATGCCGATGGCAGCGATGAGCGTGATTGAGGTGGGCCTCCTGCGCACGGCTTCGGTTCTCGGGGCCTCTTGCAAGCCACCATGAGCCTGAAGATCCTGTTGAGTGATCCAGAAGTCGGCCAAAGAGGAACCGCACTTTGGACAGTAGTAGACACGGCCAGGAAGCTCCGCGCCGCAATAAGGGCAATACACCTTCTTTTCCTGATCGGGCTTCTGCTGGGAGCTGGACAAGCTGAGTTCGCCCTGAGGGGAGCTTAAAAGCATGACAGGCGGACTTATAAGTCAAGGGACGAACGAGGTCATGGAAGTAGACGAGCTGGACAGGAAGATCCTTCATCTCCTCCAGCTAAACGGGCAGATTGGCTACCGTGAGTTGGCTGCCAAGGCCGGCACGAATCCAAGCACGGTGTTCAATCGCGTGAAGTCTCTTGAAAAAAGAGGCGTGATCAAAGGGTACACCGCAATTCTTTCCCCCTCCGCTCTAGGCTACGACCTGACGGCGATAATCTTTGTGAGGATAACAGGTCCTCACCTGATAGAACTGGAACAGAAGATAGCAAGCCTACCTGCCGTTCAGATGGTATATGACATAACTGGAGACTACGACGTCATGGTCATCGCAAAATTCAGAAACATGAATGAGCTAAACTCATTTGTCAAGGGAGTCCTGTCCATGCAGTACGTCGAGAGAACCCTCACGAACCTTGCACTCAACGTCGTCAAGGAAGAGCCGCTCCTTCCTCTCTGAAGCTATTTTCTCTCTGAGGCCTCTGGATCTCCAGCCTCTTGCTCTCCTGAAAAGCTCTTCAAGAAGTCCGTGACGGGCTTCAGGGCCGCGACGAACTCCATGGGCAACACGTATTTCGTGGATGGACTGGATCCTATTTGCTTCAGCACCTCGAAGTACTGAAGGGACATGGTCTTCTGGTCTACATCCTTAGCGGTCCCAGAGATTGTCTTCAGCGCGGTGGCCAACCCCTCGGCACGCAGTATCGCTGCCTGCTTGTCTCCCTCTGCCCTCAGTATCTCCGACTGCTTGTCCCCCTCGGCCACCGTGACCGCGGCTGTCTTCTTCCCATCAGCCTCTATCACCATGGCCCTTCTGCTTCTCTCTGCTGACATCTGCTTGATCATGGCATCTTGAACGTCCTTGGGAGGTATGATCTCCCTTATCTCGACGCTTGATACCTTGACACCCCACCTGGCCGTGACCTCGTCGAGCTTGCTTCTCAGAATCTGATTGATGGTATCGCGCTTTGCCAATATCTCGTCGAGCTGTATGTCCCCTATGACTGCCCTCAGGGTGGTTGTGGCGATGCCAGTGGCTGCGCCTTCAAAGTTCTGAACCTGAACCACTGAGTCAGTCGCGTTGAACACCTTCGTGTATATGAGGAAGTCGATGTCGACAGGAGCGTTGTCCTTGGTTATGCACGTCTGATGGGGGACCGTGATGTACCTCTCCCTCAGGTCCACTTTCTTCGGCACGTCTATTATGGGAACTATGAACACTATTCCTGGTCCTTTTTCGCCTATCACGCGGCCAAACCTAAACACAACCAGCCTCTCGTACTCCTTGACTATGCGGATGGAGTAGGCAAGAAAGATCAGGACGAATATCAGAACTACAACAGCTGCGATCATAGATGCCGATATGGCGAGCGCTTGCAAAAACACCATAAAAACAAGAGACAGCCAGCTTTAAAGCTATTGTTTAGGCCACCAAGTACAACCTAGCTCTTCCGCTTCTCCCGACGACCTTGGCTGCTCCGGACCTGAGAAGGACGTAGCAGGCCCTCTGCGCAGCCGTCCTAGAGAGCCCAGATGTCCTGGAGAGATCTGAGGCAGTGAAAGCAGATCTCGGAGGTCTGACGTACTCGATCACATCCTGAGGTCCGGCAAAAACGATTTCCCCAAGTATGTCCACCGGTGTCGTGTCGCGCCTGAAGTGCTTTCTGGGCGCCGCCTTGTACCGGCTCCAGCTTCTGTACTCGGATAGCAACAAGAACCTCACCCTGAGATTTGGGCTCGGAAAAACCCTCATGAAGTGAACCATCTCGTAAAGCACCCTCGGTTCAGTCCTGTGCTCCCAAGCCCCCCTGGGTGTGACGAGCTTCTTCTGAACGGGCACGATCACGTCCACCTCATAGCCCATCAGAAGCAGCCTGCTGACCTTCTCTTGTATCTTGTGAAGCCCGCTCACCTGTATCTCGAGAGCCCTGTTTCCCGCGAGGACATCTATCCTGTAACGACCGACCTTGACCTCCTTGGCTCCTCCCAGTTCCTCGGCATACCTGTCCTGGAGGAGTTCGTGAAGCCTGCTCTTGTTCCTACCCGTTTCTGGCCGAGAGGGACGGGCCCGCATAGCTTATCTTGCTCTCGCGCTCTATCTGAAGCAATCTGTTATACTTTGCGACCCTTTCCCCTCTGGCCGGCGCACCGGTCTTGATCTGCCCCGTCCCAAGGCCAACTGCCAAGTCCGCTATGAAGTCATCCGTCGTCTCCCCGCTTCTGTGGCTGACCATGACGGCATAGCCAGAAGACAACGCCAGCAGGCCAGCATCAACCGCCTCAGAAAGGGTACCCACTTGGTTGACTTTCAACAGCAACGCGCTTCCAGCCCCAACCTGAATCCCCTGCTTCAGTCTTCCGATCTGCGTCACAAATATGTCATCTCCGACAACCTGCACGTTCCTTTTCTTGGCCTCCTTGGTGAAGTTAGCCGTATTGACAAAGTCGTTCTGCTCAAATGGGTCCTCCAGAGAGACTATGGGATAACTCTTGATCAAGTCCAGCCAGTAGCTCAGCAACTCGTCTGGAGAGAGAAGTCTACCGTCTATCCGATACTTGCCATCCTTAAAGAAAGTACTGGAAGCGGCATCCATGGCAAGGCTGATCTCATTTCCAGCAACATATCCCGCTTCTCCTATGGCCTCTTCCAAAGCGTTCAGCGCCTCGCTTGTTTCTCCCATCGGAGGAGCGACTCCTCCCTCATCTCCAACGTTGCGTGCCACAGGTCCGTATTTCCTGGTTACCAAGGATCTCAGCGACGTGTAAATCTCCGAGACCGCCCTTATGGCCAACTCAAAGCTGTTGAAACCAGACGGCACAAGCATGAACTCCTGGACCGACAGGTCGTTTCCTGCGTGCTCGCCGCCGTTTATGACGTTTGAGAAAGGCACGGGCATCAACTCGGCCCTCGAGTAGAGCCCGGATATCCATGCGTGAAGAGGCATGCCCATGGCGGATGAAGCTGCCCTAGCACAAGCCAGCGAAACGGCCAGAATCGCGTTGGCCCCCAATTTTGACTTGTTGCTCGTGCCGTCAAGCTCGATCATAGAAGAGTCAAGGGCCCTCTGATCTCTGGCGTCCAAACCCACAACGCGGGCAGCAATTGGACCGTTCACGTTGGAAACTGCCTTCAAAACGCCCATCCCATGAAAGGCCTTGGGATCGCCATCCCTGAGCTCAAGAGCTTCGTACTCTCCCTTCGATGCACCGCTTGGTACCGCGGCGGTCCCCCTAGCCCCGCCCGAAAGCTCCACGGTTGCCTCCACAGTAGGGTTTCCTCTAGAATCAAGTATCCACCTGGCCCCCACAGCCCTTATCTCGAACTCCGACATGAGTCAGGTGACAGCGTCATATTAATGCGTTTCCCAACCCTTCCTAGGCACCAAACCTCCTGCTTCTTCTCTGGTAAGTGCGCACTGCCCGATAGAGGTCGATCCTCCTAAACTGCGGCCAATAGACGTCAAGAAACACGAGTTCCGAATAGGACGACTGCCAAAGGAGAAAATCGCTCATCCTTTCCTCCCCTCCAGTCCTTATGATCAGGTCGGGATCCCTTGCGCCAGCCGTGTAAAGGCTGGTGGAAATCAATTTCTCATCTATCTGTTCCGGAACTATCTCGCCAAGCTGTACCCTTCTGGCCAGTTCACGCATGGCTTTCACTATCTCGTTCCGTCCTCCGTACCCCAGAGCTATCTGGAGCAACCTCTGATCGTTGCAGGCGGTGATCTTCTCGACTTCGATTATGGCCTTCCTGACCTCCTCTGGGAAGATCGTATCGTCCCCGATCACGCGAACTTTTACTCTCCTTTCAGCCACATCTGAGCTCTTGGCCAACTCCTGAAGACCCTTGACGGACAAAGACAGTATGTGATCGACTTCCTGCTTGGACCTCTTCTTTGCATTGTCTGCCGATAACGCATAGACGGTGACTTCAGTTATGCCGATCTCCCACATCCAATCGAGCACTTGTTTCAGCTTCTCATAACCAGCCTCGTGGCCTTGTTCGGGACTTAGGCCCAGAGAAAGCGCCCACCTTCTGTTACCATCGAGAATTACTGCCACCGAGGTGGGCATGGGGCCCTTCTTTATCGAACTCCAGAGGAGGCGCTCGTAAACCCAGTAGACCGGCGCCAGGGCATACCGCACCGCCGCCGATCTCATCCGATTCACAGCCTGGAGGGGAGAGACGATAACTTGCTCACCTTTCCTTCCCAAGCCAAGAAGTCGTCCTCTATCCTTATACCTCCTAGGCCAGGTATGTAGACGCCGGGCTCAAGCGTGAATGTGTTACCATCACTCAGCACATCATTGGATGTCAGACTCAGGTAAGGTGACTCATGAACTTCCAGCCCTATTCCATGCCCAAGAGAATGAATGTAGTACTTGGCCAATCCATACTTTTCAAGAGATCTGACAGCAAGCGACGCTGCTTCCGATAGGGGTTGACCAACCCTCAACGAACTGAAACAAGCAAGTTGCGTTTCCAACACGGCATCAAAAGCCAAGTGCAGCTCTTTGGGAGGATTACCCACGAACAGCGTGCGCGTCATGTCGCTTGCGTAGCCGTGGTACGTTGCCCCAAAGTCTACCACGACCACCTCGTTTTCTCCTATCTTCTTGCCAGTTGGCAACGCATGGGGATTGGATGCCCGTGCTCCGCTCGCAACTATTGTCGGAAAGGAAGGAACCTCAGATCCCCCCTCCTTCATAGCCATCTCAAGGCGGGCTGCCACTTGGTTTTCGGTCACACCAGGTCTGATGAACTCCTTGGCCTGCTCAAAGGCCTGTTCAGAGATTTTGATAGAGTGCCGGATATCTGTCAGCTCTTGTTCGTCCTTGACGGAACGCATTGCCGAGATGTCCCTCGATATCCCAACCCAATCCCTTCCAAGCCCCTTTAGCTTCTCATAAAGAGAAAGAGACACGAACTCTTCCTCAAGTCCGAGGATTCCTTGACCCAACTCAGAGGACAGCACCTTTATGACTTCGGGCAACAGAGGTTTGGACTTCTCTACGACCAACCGATCTTCGAAAAAAGCGCCGTCGGAATCTGGGGCCTCGAGTTCGGTGACCACCATGTTGCTACCAGATGGACCAAGCACCAAGTATGCCCCGCCAAAGCCAGAAAACCCAGAGAAGTACCTAAGACCCTGTGGAGAGGCTATGAGGGCCGCATCGAACCTACCGCCTGAAGTGAGACGTCTTACGCGGTCTCTGTACTGAGACGAGGTAGTCATGGATTTCCCCTACCGGCTTTCAGAGGGCACGCGCTTCTGCGCGCCCTGATCAGAATTCAACCACATCGTTAGCACCTGACAACTCAGAGGTGAGTGCTCAGCGCCATCCGAGCATTCCAGCATATAGGGGCATTTCAAGCAAGGCGGAAGGCTTTCCACGTCAGGAAAAACGAATTTCTTCATGGCAATGAAATTGTGGCTTTCTCGTTTTTAAGTATGCCGAATTGGGAGGACGAGAACTCAGAACTCCTAGCATGGCATTTTCACCAGAAAGGGGTTGCTCGCCAGCAGAAAGGCATTTATAGCAAGTTCCTCTTGTTGACGGACCAGCTGCAGAGCTGGACGCAGCCCGCCTGAAGGGGAGCCTGCGGGAAAAGCAATGAGGAGAGATCCGGTCCCGATCGGGATGCAAGGAGGTCTGTCTCCGGATACTCGGTGCAGGATGGGCCGTCGGGCCTGGCCAGGAATGCAGGAGACAAGCAGCAGCGCCCTCAACTGGTACGCCCTCGCAGGGCAGCTCGATCCATCAGGCGGATTGCAGGCACGTGCGGGAGTGCCCGAGCATGGTCAAAGGGGCTGGACTCAGGATCCAGAACGATGGGAGCTCCAGTGCCGTTGGCTGCGTGGGTTCAAACCCCACCTCCCGCACCTCTCAAGCAAACTACCCCACTCTGACGGACATGGCCTTCAACAGTTAAAATGAAAGCAGAAATGGTGCCGAGGGCCGGGCTCGAACCGGCGACAACCCGGTCTTCAGCCTCACCCCCCTTGTCAGGGACGGGTGCTCTCCCAAACTGAGCTACCTCGGCATCGGCCAAGACGCCACGGACCGCTCCCAGCGGAAATATAAGTCTTCCCGCCGAAGCAGAAGGAACTCTCTAAAAAATGCAGGGGCAAACCCTAAAAGGGAGGACCCGGGATACGCGGCGACGGGGTAAATTGTCCGCCCGCGATCAGTTCTTAAAGGTATTTGGTGAAGCGCAGAGGGAGGGAAGAAAACATTTTTTGGAAGAAGAGAGCGATTCTTTGCTATTGGCTTACGGGATTCCTGTGGCCGCCTCCGTCTTGGCTAAGAATGCAGACGAGGCCGGAATGGCGGCGTCCAAACTGGGCTTTCCAGTCGTGGAGAAGATAGTTTCTCCCGACATACTTCACAAGTCTGACGTGGGCGGGGTCAAGATAAACATAACCTCGGAGGAAGAGGCCAGAGCTGCATTCGACCAAATTTCCTCTCAGGTGTTAAGAGCTGTACCAAAGGCCCGTGTTCAGGGTGTGCTGGTCCAGAAGATGATAAAAGGGGGAACGGAAACAATAGTAGGCGGCAGCCGTGATCCGCAATTCGGACCAGTTGTGGTCTTCGGACTCGGAGGGATTTTTGTGGAGATACTGAAAGACGTAAGCTTCAGGGTAGCTCCCATCGATCGCGAAGAGGCACTTGACATGATCAAAGAGATAAGGTCGGCCCCCATTCTCAACGGGTTCAGGGGAACGCCAGCAGCTGACAAGGAAGCTCTAGCGAGCGTCATAGTTTCCGTGGGACGGCTCATGATAGAAAACCCAGAGATCTCATCTTTGGACCTGAACCCCGTTATGGCGCTTCCATCAGGTGCTGTAACCGTAGACTCTAGGATATTGATCGGGTGATCGCGTTGACAGCAGATAGAGACGAAGTCCTAGAGCTCCGCCAAAATCTAGACGTGCTCCAAGAAAAGATCGATGAGGCAGTAAAAACGGCAGAGGAGGCAAAGAGGCTCAGAGAGGAACTTCATGGCAAGATCAAAGAGCTGTCCGACGCGGCCAGAAGCGAGAGAGAGAAGCGGGATGCAGTAAACGAAGAGGTCAAAAAGATAAAGGCAATGAAGGATACCCTCTTGACGGAGTACGAAAAGAGGAAGGAGGATCTGGAGAAGCTTGAGGCTGGACTTACGCCCCCTGGCAACCGCGAGAAAAAGATGGAAAGCGAGTTAAAACGTCTTGAGTGGGAATACCAGGTTGGACGCATGACTCCAGCCAAGGCCAAGGAACTTGAGGATAGGATAATCCAGCTGGAGAACGAGCTGAAGGTAGTCAGGCAGTACAACGAGGCCAGAAGCAAGGTCGAGAAGGCTAAGGCCGAGCTCAGAGAAGTACAGAATGAGCTCAGAACGTACAAGGACAAGTTGCAGGAACTTGCAAACGAAGCCCATGCTCATCACAGAAAGATGCTAGAAGCTCTTGACCAAGCAAGGGCCCTCAAGGCACAGGCTGATGAAGCTCACATGAAGTTCCTGGCTGCCAACACCGAAGCAACCAATGCGAGGGCGCAAAAAATAGCGATCATGAAAAGACTGAAGGAGCTGAGCGCAGACAGAAACCTCAGGTCGCAGATGGTCTATTACCAGAAAGCCAAAGAGAAGATGCAAGAACTCAGTGAAAAAGCAAAGGAAAAGGTGTCAAAGGGGAAAAGGCTCTCCTTTGAGGAGTTCCAGGCATACCTGGGAGGCCAAGGGCCTGAGCCTTCCCAGCAGACAGAAAAACCGCAGCAGCGAAGCATCTCACCTTTTGCTCTGCTTCTTGGCGGGTTGCTCATCGGCTGGTGCGCCACCTAAAAGCTGGCGCAATGCTTCCCTGACGGATTCTACTGAGGCTGCTTTTAAGACGGGAATGCGCTTGCTTTCAAAGTGCTTCTCAACTTCCTTTTCCGCCCTGGAGGCTAGCACAAGGCCAGCCAAATCGTATGAATCGCTGGCAAGGGATTCAAGGACGCTGGAGATTTCCTGATAGCTGATGTCATCCTCCGCCGACAGCAATACCACTTGCCTTGGTCTCTTTTCCAGACCCGCAAAGGCTTCTATCTCGGTCATCCCTCTCTGAGGGGGGTAGCGGCTACCAATGAAGAAGATCTCTTGAGGACCGTAAAGCATGTCCGATAGCTGGTCGACCAGCGGCGGCTGGACCAACCTCGCAAAGCCGTCTCCAAGATGAGTCAACTCGAACGACCTCTTCTTGGATATGATCTCATCTCCAAGGGCAATCCTGCGGTCACCCACGTGGAAAGAAACAGCTGGAGTTGAGAACTTGGCACCGCACGAGTTGCACGAATACCACGAGCCAGCCTTCCAAAACTCATCCTGCTTGGCCTCTCTGTTACAGATGGGGCAAAACAGCCTCCCATCCCTAATGAATGCCTCGCTTGGCTGTATGGTGCCGCACGGGATGTGCTGCAATAACTCGCTCTTCGTTATGTCTGGGGAATGGCACTCGGGGCAGCGGACTGATACCCGCTCTGGCAGCTGCAGATCCACGAGCACCGTGTTGTCTTCTACCCTCGAGTGAAGAAACCCGATCCTTTCCAGAGCCAGGAGCAGCTTTTCCAGATACGCTGGCTCAAATCCCTCCATCCTGTAAACAAAACCAGCCTTGTGATCCAGCTCGACCTTGAGTCCCCCGCGCTGAAGGCGCTGGATGAGCTCCCTCGAGGGCAGGGGCAAAGTCATAAACGTCAGCTGGAGCTTTGCTTCAATATTTATGCGTTTTGCGGCAGAAGGCCAATCCCGAGGTTTTGTCCGGACCCATAAGCAGCTTTTTAAGTCACGAAAGGCTAAGAGAAACAATTGTCGCTCGCCAGCGTGTTGGGCTTGCTGACAAGCCAGAGCTTCCAGCTTGACCTCGTTGGCCTGATGCTGGCCGTCACCCTCCCTCTTGGAATATACCTCTTGAGAAGCTACAGAACAAAGAGCGAGATGGAAAACCAGTTTGCAAATTACATCCTGAGCACGGCTAGAGCAGTCAGGGGAGGTGCCACGCTCCCAAAGGCCTTCATGATCGCCTCAGATGGAAGCTACGGAAAGCTAAAACCGACGATCGCTCGGTTTGTATCCAGGGTAAGACTTGGCATACCCCTCAAGCAAGCCCTTGACACATTCAAGGAGATAAAGAGTAGCTCCGTATTATATATGACGTCTTCCATATCAAGCCTGATGGATCTCACGACAAACATGGATGCCTTTCTAGAAGAGCTGGCGCAGTTTCAGATGACATACCTGAACATGCGCAGAAAAAGGGAAAACGAAACCCGCATACATGTCATAATAATGTACACCGCTTTCCTGACGTTCTTACTTGCCATGGGAGCAACCATAGAGATAGTGCCAGCAACGTCTGGAAGCATCCCTCTCTTCTCAGCCAGGTCGGCACTAAACCCCTCTCTCTTCAAGGGGATGATATTCTATGTGGCGCTAACAGAGACGATTTTCCTCGGTCTCTTGGCGGGCGTGGTGAACAAGGGGAACGTGGCATCGGGCGTGATCCACGTGGCCGTGATGCTTGCTCTCCTCATGATATTTTCTTTCGCCGTACTTTGGAGAGCACGAAAAAACTGGCTGGCATCGCGGGCGAATCCTTCTCAGCCTACGATGATTCCAACGAGAGGATATCGCGAAGACCTTTTATTCGGCAAGCGTACTACCTATTGATCAACCTTGTCTTCGCAAAGCCCAGAAGATGCGATCAAGCTTGCTGCCAAGATACTCCAGGAGGTAAGCGGAGATCCTCACGTTCCAAAGAACATAAGGAGGGCCGTGTTAGACGCCATAGACTATTTGCAAGACCAAAGCGTTAGCCTAGGCGTGAGGGCTGCCAACGCACTCAGCGTCCTAGACGAGATATCGCAGGACCCAAACATACCAACGCGGACCAGAGTTCAGTTTTGGAACGTAACTAGCATGCTTGCCAAGATAAGAGATCGAGAATCGCTTCTCCTCTATCCTGACGCTCGTGCTTCTTTGTCTGGCGGATATGCTGTAAAGCAAGGCCTTCAGCTGCTCGTCAGTGACCTTTTCTATCCTCCCTTGTTGATACAGCGCTATCAGCTGATCCTCTATGAGAGATGTGAAGTCTGGCCGAACTATCCTCAGGTTGTCCAGCCTAGCCCTAGCATCTGGCTCTAGTATTGTCCTGAGAAGACTCCTTTTCTCCTGCTCCAGACGCCTTCTCTCGCTTTCTTGGGAATAGATGTCGCCGCCAAGAGACTGAAGCCTCCTCCTCTTCAGCTCTTCCAGCTCTTCATCCTCCTCCAATTCGCTCACCGTTGAGCCTCCAAGCGTAAAGAGCAAGCGTGGGCTCGCGCTCTTTCTGCTCTTCCACGACTTCGGCTGCGACTTGAGAAAGCAACGCCTCCGCCTTTGGTGTCACCTGCTTCTTGCCCTGGCTGATTGTGATGAAGCCGGCTGCCTCAAGCTGATCAATCAAGGTCCGGATCAGCTTCCTGCTGCCCCTCTGCACGTGATGGGGTTTTGACGTCCCTACCTTCCTGCCGCCGTATTGCGCGGAGAGCCTGCTCACTCCAGTTCCAGACTTCTTGCTTAAGTTTAAGAGCACGGAGGCAGCTCTGACGTACCACCAGTCCATGCTCTCTGGGAGGGACCGCTTGAAGGGGGCGGTCTTCGCAAAGCCTGCCCAGCTGGGAGGTGCCATGCCCTCGGCCTGCTTAAGCTTGACCGCCAGCCTAGGCACCATGAGCGTAGGCGAGACCGACCTGTAGTCCAAAGTTTCCATTTTGAAAGCTACGACCTCCGGCTTTTAATCTTTGTGGAGCAGCTGCTTTGTTGAATAAATCCTAGGCCGCGCTTCTGCATGGTTTACCTTCCCGCCTTGTCCTTTTGCGCCCTTACCTTCCGCATAACAGACCATCTCGCAGCAAGCCCATGCCCTTTGTACGGCCTCTGCTATGAGTGTTTCGGGCTTCCTGCTTCAACGACCGCGCTTGATCCCCACACTACCAGAGCGAAGCTTCCAGGCGCTGGAAACTTCCCTTAGCCACGTCCGGAAGGCGGGTTAGGGAGGCGTTGATCTCTGCAGGCGTGGATTCGGGCCTCGCCAGCCACACTGACATCGCTCATGACGTCACCTATAAACGTCTCTGCGGGAAGCATCCATCCCCCCATGAAAGGGGATTCTCCCTAAAGCCCCATCAGAGTTAAATCACCGAAGGAGTTGCCTCGTACCAAGAGCAAAGATGCTAGAAATCCCACAAGTGAAACGAAGGAACGCAAGGCAGGCCACAATGCAACTGGTAGCCAGGTTGCCATCGGGATCCAAGCACGGTCTGGACTTCAGGGGCAAATGAGGAGGAGTGGAACATCGATTTCTTTTACAAAGCAACATCCACGACCAAGAACCCACCTGCTCTTCCCGATCAAAAAGCTTGCGTGCGCAAGGCCAAACCTCGGTCACTGAGCCAAAGGCTAATATCCCGCAGCCAGAGCCTGCTGTCCCCGATGAGATGCGTCGGAAACTTTTGAATGCATGAAATATCAGAGTTAGGTCGAGGGGACAGCGCAGGCTTATAGGATCCGATGGAAGCGCCCTGTGGTCGCATCTCTCCGCGAAAGGGCAGAGGCATACGTAATGAACCTTGAGCGCGTTCTCGCGCAACTTCCGGATCTCCCGGCATCCGATCGCGCACGGCGTTATGCCAGCGATGCCAGATACTATTTGCTCAAAGGAGATCTGATAACCTCGATCGTTTGCTCTTCCTACGCCGAAGGGGTGCTCGATGCGATGAAGGACGCAAGACTGGCCAGCTTCGACTGGAATAAAGCCGAGGAACAAGCGACCGTAGCAGTTGCAGGAACGTGGGACCTACTTCATCCAGGTCACGTCAAGCTGCTCGAAGTGGCATCTGCTCTAGGGAAGCTCATCGTCATAGTCGCAAGAGATTCAAACGTACTGAAGGCAAAGGGACATGCCCCCGTGCTAAGCGAAGATCAGAGGCTAGACATGGTCGCTTCGTTGAAGCCCGTTTACAAGGCAGTTTTGGGAAGAAAAGACGAAGACCCCGTCGCCACGGTCGCTGAGATTAACCCTGACTACTTCGTCCTTGGCCCGGACCAACCCTACTCAGAGCAAGATCTTGAGGAGAAGCTCAGGTCATATGGGGCCAAGACGCATGTCCTGAAGGTTCCTGAGAAGTTCTCCGCCCCTGGGTTCATGACTAGCTCCAGCGACATAGTCAGAAGGTGTGCAAGCTTGGCATCAAGCTGGAAAAAGAGGGGCGATTGACTTATAAACTCCCTAACCCGGCTCCAAAAGGTGTGATCGCTTGATAGCAAGAAGGGGAAAAGACGAAGAGCAAGATCGGTTTGGCCAAAGGAACAACTTCGAGACGCCACTCAAGCTTCTGAAGAGAGCACTCAATGCTCCCATCATCGTAAAGCTGAAAGACGGTGAAGAGTACAAGGGGATCCTGGACAACTACGACCCAACCATGAACCTTGTGCTTGACGACTCCGCTCAAGTCGATGAGAGCGGCAAAGCCGTCATCTCGTACGGAAAGATCCTGATAAGGGGAAACAACATACTCTACATAGCTGTGAGCGATCAAAACAAGAAGCGAGCGGCAATGGGTTCCGAAAGGCCTTAATGTCAAGGTGGCCCCATAACTTCCCTTGCGCGATCAGCCGGAGGAGCTGAAAGGAGTCCTCTTTGACCTAGATGGGACCTTAATCGATTCCAGAAGGGCCTTTGAGACTCAGCTAAGGGACTTCTTTGCAATGCACGGGACGAGCATTCCAAGCAGAACAAAGCTCAGGCACTTGGTCACGAAAAGCTACTCAGAGATCATCGCCGAGATCTTCGGCAATGCCGACCCAAAGCTCTTGAGGAATTCAATGGATTGGTTCAACTACAGCTACAGGTATTACTACATGAATCGCTATACGAAGCCCATATCTGGAGCGCTAGAATGCCTGAGAAAACTGCAGTCCGCTGGACTCAAGATAGGTATCGCAAGCAACACCCCGCGCATCGTGTTGGACTACTTCTTGAAGTCAAAGGGCCTGGATCAAGCAGGCATCGACTCTGTGGCAGGTGATGAGGTAAACCAAAAGAAACCGAGCCCAGACCTGTTGCTCGCTCTGCTTAAGAAGATGGGTCTCAGGCCCAGCCAAGCCCTATACGTAGGAGACATGACTGTGGACGTCCAGTCCGCCAAGAAAGCATCTCTTGCGATGGTCGCCGTTCTCACGGGGCTTTGCAACCAAGAAGAACTCATGGCAGAGAGACCAGACGTCATGATCGCTTCTGTGGCCAATCTATGCGAGCTCTTGGGCCATTCAAGAACGAGGATCCAAGGAGAAGTGGCCTTCAGCCGCTCTGCCCTGGGTCCCATTCAACCTCATAAAGAGGTTTGAGCGGAAGCGGAAAGTAGGTCTTACCCGCTGAGATAAAGGGGCCCGCAGAACCCAGCCTCACTTGAACCCCAAGCTCAGATGACAAAAATGGAAGAGCATCTGAGAGCAATTGGTCCTCTGAAAAGGCTAGCTCCTCCAAAGACGCCCTTTCCACAGGCGGCAGCCTGCTCTTGAGGGCCTGAAGTCTCGGGACAAAGCTCCTTGCCTCCAGTGGGAGGCCCTGCTGGTCTATCTTTCCCAGTAGGTATTCGACGAGGTCTTCTCTGCGAGAAGCCGGATGCAGTACCAGGAACGAGGCATGTTTTCCCCTCTTTTCCGAGAGAGCAAGCAGTTCAGAGGCATCTTCAAGTACCCTAGACAGGTAGCTTTCCCGGGCAAGCAAATACGCTGCATCGGGGACCACGAACTCCTTGGGCCACGGCTGGCTCGCCAGGAACCCACTTTCTCCCATCCTATACCACGCCTCTTCTGCGGCAAAGGGCATGAAAAGCTCGAGAACCCTGACCCATGCCTTGAACACCCCCAAGGCAGATGAAGTGTTTGAGGGAAGTCCCTTTCTCTCCTTTCTCTTCATGAACCACCTGAACTTCTGCCACACCTCAAAGAATCCATGGTTAAGGGCACTTCTTGTCCTGTAGCCATCCATGTCTTCTTCAACGATTCCCCTCAGCTGGTTGAACGAAGCTTGCAACCAGCGATCAAGTTCGTCCTCCTCTGAAGAGGCGGGCGAGGAGAAGTGATCTGCCAGCTTCAAAAACGAGCTTATCTTCTCACCCATGGAATCAACGTCAGCCCACTTGAAGTCTGGGTCATCTATCCCTTCAGCTGAGTTCACCAGAGCCAACCTGAGGGCATCTGCTCCCTTTCTCTCCATGGCATCTCTAAGGGTCACAAAAACTCCCTTTGATTTGGACATCTTCTGCCCCTCGATCGACACAAAACCGTTGACCGCTATTCCCCTCGGCCACTTGTCTCTTGGAAACAGAGCTGCATGCTGAAGTATGAAGAAGATCAGGTGGTTTGATATCAAGTCCTTTCCAGAAACCCTCAGGTCAACAGGATACCAATAGTCAAAGTCCGATCTGATCCGAGCCAAGATGCCAGGTTCTAGCCCAGTCAACAAAGATGCCTGCTGCAAGTCCGTCTTACCAAGCAGCACGTAGTCGAAAAAGTCATTCGTCATGAACTCAGGTTTCAGCAAGCCTTCGTTCACGTACTTAGATATTATGTAGTAAGCCATGTAAACCGTGGAATCACTGAGGGTTTCAACCAGCCAATCGCGATCCCACGGCACCGGCGTACCCAGGCCGCTTCTCCTTGCACAGGGTTTATCGCGAACCCATTCTAGAACTTCGAGGAAGGCCTGTCTTACAGAGGCTGGGTAAAACGCCATCCCTTCGATTGCCTGCTTTGCCTCCTCCTTGAGTCTCGGATCAGAGTACTTGATGAACCATTGATCCTTGAGGATCTTCACGTGGCAAACCGCGCCGCACCTGCAAACAACCTTTTCAGGAAGCTCATAAAACGTGAAACCCAACCCCTTATCCTGAAGCTCGCTTGCAACTCTTTCTCTGGCCAGCTCGACTGGAAGGCCAGCGTAAGGACCCGTTCTCATTTTACCCTTCTTGAGCTCTGCCAGGTACAGCTTTGCCGTTACCTCGTCAGCCCGCTTGTCTTGCTGACTGCCCAAGCCCGCTTTCTCAACTTCTTCCACCGCGGGAAACTCCCCATGACCTGGCAGCTCTATGACGCCGATTGGAGTTAACTTTGATCCCAAATCTCTCAACGCCAGATAGTCCAAGGGGGCATGAGCTGGGACGCTGAACACGATCGCCGTCCCAAACTCGTCGTCTATGAAGCTTGCTGGGAGCACCGAGACTTCCCGGTTGACCAATGGTACGGAGACCAACGACGCCAGCAGTTTCTCGCCAGAGAAGGAGACCACAGCCCGCACATCCCATCCCTGATCCTGAAGCTTTTCCACGCTCTTAGAACCAACTATCCAAGTCTCCTCTCCCACCTTGATGAGAGAGTATTGCAGGTCAGGAGAAACCCAGAGGTTGGTTGTTCCGTATATGGTCTCTGGCCTAAACGTGACGGCCACCAAGTAGGACCCTGCAAACTCGCCTCTCAGGACCTCGAACTTAATCGCAGTCATCTCCTCGGGCGAGACGCCCTCTCCCCTGAGCCTGTCATGATCCCCGACAGGGCTTTTATCCACAGGGCACCAGACAACTGGGTTGGTCCCCCTCTGCACGTAACCCATCTTCTTCAGAGTTGTATACTGCCAGCTCACGAAAGAACTGAAGCCAGGATTGTAAGAGGTCGTTTGGAACTCCCGCCTCCAGTCGACTGACAAGCCATACCTGGTCAGGTCCTTCTTGCCCTCGCGGGTAAAGTAGGTTGCGAGATAAACGGGATCCACGAACTTCTCTATCTCAGTTGGCGGAACGTGAGCCACGTCGCGAAGGGGAGCTATGGCCGTCTCATCACCCTGGGCTATCCTTTTGGACTCCCCGGCTATGGGTTGCCCGGTCCAATGCCAAGCCCACGGAAATAACACGTTAAAACCCTTGGCCCTCTTGTACCTTGCAAAGGCATCAAGCCTAGCTGCCGTGTAAGCGTGCCCAACGTGGAGCGGACCATCCATATACGGGAACGGAAACGTGACGAAATACTTCCTCGAGCCAGAAGGCTCCGAATGAAACACTCCAGAGGACGCATACCTCTCTGCCCACTTTTCCTCGTATTCTGGCGCAGGCAACTAAAACGCGATCTAGCCTTGATGTTTGGTTAAAAGAATTTCGTCAAAAGGCTGGCTCAGCACGTACTCAAGCAACTCACTGCTGCCTCCGCCCTTACCAAGCTTTGAGAGGATCCCCTTCATCGGCTCCAGAGACCTTCCACTTCCCCTCCTAGCTGCCACGGCCAGTTTTCTGCCATCGGCACTCACGGCAAGAACCACGTCAGCAGACTCTGTTCCTGCGATTGCTGCCTCGCGAGGCTCGATCCCTTCAGGGCAACGCACAAGCTTAGCCGCTCCTGCAGGCGTTTCAAGCTGCGGGGCCACTCTGGCCTTCAGCTGCAGAAGTTCCTCCTGCAGGACCGAGGCCTTTTCTCTGCCCTCCTTTACCTGCTGCTTGAGCACTTGTACGCGATCGACCACGTCTTGTTCCTTGCAGTTGAACTCATCTTCAAGACGCGCGACGATCTGTGAAAGGCGCCTGGAACGAACGCGAGCTGCCTCGCCAGCAGAAAACATTATTCTGAAGACGGACTCTTGTATCCTAGTCACTGATTGTATCTTTATCTGGCCCACTTCCCCTGTCCTGGAGACGTGCGTGCCGCCGCACGCTTCCACGTCGACGCCCGGTATGCGAACCACTCTCAACCTCTTGCCGGGAACCACGCCCCCCTGATAGATTTGATACCCAAATGCTGCCTCAGCAAGATCTCTTTCCAGTTCCAGCACCTCAACTGGTATGTCAGCCATGACCCAAGAGTTGGCCAGCCCCTCTATGCGGTCCAATTGGTCCTCGCTTATGGCCTTGTAGTGAAGTACGTCAAGCCGACTGAGATCCACGTCTTTTTGTGCACCCATCTGCCAGACGTGATCTCCCAGAATCTGTCTGCAAGCGGCCAGGACAAGATGAGTAGCCGTATGGGCACGCATCAGCTGAAGCCGCCTTCCCGCGTCAATGCTGAGCTCGGCGGTCTCGCCTTTTTTTGGAAGAGGCCCGTCCCCTTCCAGTTCATGGACCACGACGGGACCAGCCTTGAATGCCCTTTGCACCCTCGCCATACCTCCGTTCCAGCTGATGCTTCCAACATCGGACGGCTGGCCACCTCCTTCTGGATAGAAGTTTGTCCTATCGGTCACAACCAATCTTCTGCCTGCGATCTCTGCAGAATAGACAACCTGGGCCTTGATCTTCTCGACCAAGCCTTCATGGAACAAAGGCAAAGTGGCGGGTAACTCCAGGATCGCGGGATCTGGGACGTCCTTCGATTCCCCTTTTTCTGAGAGCCTGATTGAACCCACGGCTGAGTGCCTAGATGCAAGCTGCGAGTAGAAATCCTCGGGTATTTGGGCTTCAACGCCCTTCTCTCCCAAGGCCTTCACTATGACCTCAACTGGAACGCCATATGAGTCATAGAGTTGGAGAAGCGTCTCTTCGTCAACTTTACCCACTGACTGGATGCGTCTCTCAAGAATGCCAAGGCCTCTCTGCAAGGCGTCGTTGTACTTCTGCTCCTCCATGTCGGTGAGCTCCATGCTCCGCTGCTGTGCATGAAGAAGCCAAGGAAAGTCCTTGCCCCAGTCCTCCATTTGCATCTCCAGAAGCTGGCTCAACGGGGTGCTCATGCCGAGTGCCCACTTCAGCCTGAGGGCCCTTCTGATGATCAACCTCGCGAGGTATCCTTCTCCCGTGTTAGAGGGTATGACGCCGTCGGAGAGCAGAAAGGCGATGGTGCGCGTGTGATCGAGCAGAGCTCCAACCATCTGGTATGGCTTCACCCGCTTGGCGTACTCCGCAAGGCTCATACCCATGCCCTTCGATATGGCCTCGTCCATACCGACCTCGAGTTTAAGCGCGTTGATCGACGCGATCGCCATGCTCTTCAACAGTTCCTTGGACGGAGGCTCCACGCCTGCCAGATCCAGAAACTGCGGCAGGGTGTTGGGAAAGATCGCCTCAAAGGCGGTGGGCGTTGCCTGAGACATCCAGGTGAACCTCTCAAGCCCATAGCCAGTGTCAACAACTTTGATCGGGATCTCGTGAAGCAGACCTCCTTCTTCTGAATACTTCATGAAGACCAACGTCTCGAGTTCCAATCCCCCCACGATCACCTCGAACGCCGGCCCCGCGTTGCCTCCTCCTTCCCACAGGTCCTCCTTCAGTGTTATGCTGCTGTCAGGTACGCCAAGAGAGTTCAGCAGGTCAAGGCCGTACTCAACCGTCTGATCCTTCCAGTACACCTGCTTGTCAGGATAGTTGAACGCATGAGCCCCACCCATCTCAAAGGTCGTTAGGTGACGCCCAGCTGTGAGACCAACCCTGTCTATATCCACGAACCTCACGCAAGGCTGCGCCACAACCAAGGGGTTCGCGGGTGGCGGAACAAGGCCAGACGTCACGTAGGGCTGAAAAAGCACTATGCTTGCACTGGTGAGGTACAGATCATTCCTCCAGCGAGCCACCACTGGCCTGGGCGGAATGACGGCATGCCCCCTCTCGTGAAAGTAATCCAAGAAGTATTCTCTGAAACCCCTTAGGTCAAAGCTCCTGTTGAATGGGCTGTGGTCGAGAAACGTGTAGGGATCGCACGGCGCCTCTCCGCAGGTCTGACGGCCCGGATCAGTAGTCCAAAAGTAGGTCCCGCAGACCCTGCACTTCTTTCTGACAAAACCTCTCTTCTTGAGGACCCCAAGCTCAAACTCTGACTCATCGGGCGTTGCTTCGGGCATAAAACATTCTCCCCTTTCCCCCTTAAGCTTGTTCTGGCAAGGCAGCCCTGGAGTTGATGAGCGCCATCTTCAAGACCTTTAAAGGTAACATGGCGCACTTCATGCGTTCTGGAGTTAGATCCTTGATGCCCAAGTTGGCTAGGATGTCGGTCTCCCCGAGCGCCATGACATCTTGAAGCGACCTGCCCTTAACGGCCTCGCTAAGCAAGGAGGCAGAGGCAATGCATATGGCGCAACCGATGCCAGTGAACGCCACGTCGACCAGCTTGCCTTCTTTTACCAAGACCTCAAAGTCCACAGAATCACCGCAGTTGCTGTTCTGGTCCCTGGCCTTGCCGTTGCGAAGCGCCAGGTGCCCGAAGTTGCTCGGGTGCTTGTAGTGGTCCAGTATCAACTCCCTGTAAATGTCTTCAGCCAACTCCGAACACCTGCTTCACCCTCTGGATGCCCCTCACCAACGCATCGACGTCATCCTCAGCATTGTAGACGTAGAAACTCGCTCTGGCAGTGGCCGGTATGCCATAGCGCTCCATGATCGTCATGGCACAGTGATGGCCTGATCTTATGGTCACTCCTTCTTCGTCCAAGACCTGAGCGACGTCGTGCGCATGCACGCCTTCGACGTTAAAGGATATCACGCCGCCCCGCCTATCGGGATCCATGGGGCCGTACACTTTCACGCCCTTGATGCCAGAAATCAGATCCAGAGCGTAGGCCGTCAAGCGTCTCTCGTGATCTCTGACCCAGTTCATTCCGAGGCTCTCAAGGTAGTCTATCGCAGCTCCGAAGCCCACTGCGCCGCCTATGTTCGGCGTCCCTGCCTCAAACCTGTAAGGTATGTCGTCAAAGGTCGTGAAGTCCTCCGTGACTTCCCTTATCATGCCCCCTCCAGTCATGAACGGAGGCATTGACGAAAGCACATCCTCTTTCGCGTAAAGCGCACCGATGCCAAGTGGAGCAAGCATCTTGTGACCTGAGACGGCAAAGAAATCGCAATCCATGTCCTTCACGTCCACGCGCATGTGAGGGGCACTTTGAGCACCGTCTACTAAAACGAGCGAACCTACCTCGTGGGCCATCTTGCCGTATAGCTTCACGTCGTTGATTGTTCCGAGAACGTTGGAGGCATGAACCAACGCGAACAACTTGGGCTTCTTCGCCAGCTCATCCTTGAGAGATTCTTCATCCAAAAGCCCGTCGTCTGTTATCCTGACGAACCCAAGCTTCAACCCCTTCTCTTGAGCCAGCATCTGCCATGGGACCAAGTTGCTGTGATGCTCCATCTGAGTAAGCAACACCCTATCTCCAGGCTTTAGGTTCGCCCTTCCCCAAGAAAAGGCCACCAAGTTCAGAGCTTCTGTGGCATTCCTCGTGAAGACCAACTCCTTGGGCTGAGCCCCAAGAAAGACCGCGACCTTCTTCCTGGCACCAGAGTACGCTGCACTGGCCTCTTCGCTCAGCTCGTACACTCCGCTGTGAACGTTCGAGTTGTGCATCTCATAAAACTCCTCAACTGCCCTTATCACCTGAAGAGGTCTCTGGCTGGTAGCTGCGCTGTCAAGATAGCGGAGCGGCTTGCCTCTCTCCAATCTCGAGAATATGGGAAAGTCCCGTCTTATCTCGTCTACCTTGTCCTTGAAACTCACCGTCTCTGAGCCCTTAATCTGAGGTCGCCTCCAGCTCGGCTTCAAAACTCAACTTGCTCAGAAGGGGAGCGAAGAGGCCCTTAAGTATGGCGGCCGTCGCTTGAGCCTGCGACATCCCTCTGCTCCTGAGATAAAACAGCTGATCCTCGCCTATCCTACCTATCCAAGAACCGTGCTTTGCCCGGCACTCCTTCTCCTTAACGTCGAGGGAAGGAGACGCTATACCTCTTGCAGCCTCCCCTATCATCAGGGCACGCTCCTGAAGGTTTGCCTCGCTTCCAGAGGCACCTTGCTGAATGACCGTGAGCGCGCGCAGGACTCCCTTGCCCATGATCCCGCCCCTGATTTCCACATCACTCTTGGAACGCCCAAGATGGATCACCTGAAAAACGGCATCAGAAAAGCTCTCCATCGGAGCGAGATCACCAACCATGGCTTGGAGCTGCGCTCCAAGCTCGAGCTTAACCCTGAAGTAGCCCCTGCTGTAGACACCCGAGCTAACGAAGGTGTGTAAGCTCGTGGAAGAGAACTTACCCGCAAGGACGTCGACGAGCAAGTACTCGTACCCATGTCCGCTTTCTGAGTAGGCCAAGTCCAAACTTGAGTTTTCCTTGGCGAGCACTTGAAGCGAGAAAGTGGAAAGCTCTCTGGCCTGAAGCTGAGAAGCAGCCTTCTCGGTCAATGACCGTAGCTCCAACTTCAAGGAAGCACGACGACCAACCTGAACCACGAGTTTTCCCCTAAGCCGATCCAATCTGGTGACAGAAATCTCTGCGGATGCCTCATCGGGGATGGAGATCATCAGGCCATGTGTCCAGCCCAAGAGCGCAAGCGCGTTGAACTTGTCGTGAGGGAGGTCATCAGATATTCCCCATGCGCAAGCATCGGACTCCGCCTGCAAGAGCGGAAGGACGTTGGCGTTGCCCTTTACCTGAACACCCAGCCCCAAGGCATCCGCATCTCCAAAATCGACCGGAAGCGTGAGGCCCTGCGGAACATACTTGAGGTCCTCCCTATACACCAGCCTACCGTCCCGCTGTACCCTCCAAGAGGGCAGCTCCAAGCTCTGATAGAGTTCAGCCGCCCTACCCCTTTCAGCATCACAGGATGTGTGCATCACGCTATGGCACCTTTCAGCTCAAGCTCAACGAGCCGGTTGAACTCAACTGCGTACTCTAGCGGTATCTTCTTAGAAATGGGCTCCATAAAGCCCCTTATGACCAACGCGGTGGCCTCGGACTCTGAGAATCCCCTACTCCTGAGATAAAACAGTTGATCCTCGCCTATCCTTCCAGCAGATGCCTCATGAGAGACCTCGCTGTCCTCCTCGTCGACCTGCTCCGTAGGAAGGGTTTCGGTAGAACTCTCGTCAGAGAGCAGAAGTGAATCGCACCTGACCGAGCTGACCGATCCCCGCGCTCCCTTGTTGACCTTAACCTCGCCCCTGTACACCGTACGACCGTTTCCCCTCGATATGCTCTTTGAAACCACGAGAGCTGACGTCTCTGGAGCAGCGTGGACTATCTTGGCCCCTGCGTCCAGCAACTGGCCGTCGTTTGCAAAGGAAAGATAGACGTGTTCCGCAGAGGCGCCGGTCCCAACAAGCACGCTGGAAGGATAAAGCATGGTCACCTTGCTGCCAAAAGACGCCTCTACCCACTCCATCCTTCCCGCTTCCTCAACTATGGCCCTTTTTGTGACCAAGTTGTACACGTTTTTGCTCCAGTTCTGTATGGTCGTCACCCTCACCTTCGCGCTCTTCCCGACGAATATCTCCATGGCACCTGCGTGCAAACCTCCCTTTATGTACGCTGGGGCAGAGCACCCCTCTATGTACTCCACAGATGCGCCCTCGTCGGCAACTATCACCGTGTGCTCAAATTGACCCATTGAGGGATGATCGAACAAAAAGTACACTTGAACTGGCTTCTCGATCTTCACGCCCTTCGGCACGTATATGAAACTTCCTCCGCTCCAGAGGGCACCGTTCAGGGCGGCAAACTTGTGATACGTGGGGGGTATGCACCTGGTCATGAAGTACCTCTGCACGAGCTCTGGATACTTCTTCACGGCTTCATCCATACTCATGAACACCACTCCCTGGGCTTCAAGCGATCTCTTCATCCTCTCGTAAATCACCTCCGACTGATACATGGCCCCACTTCCTGCCAAGAACTTCCTCTCTGCCTCTGGTATACCAAGCGCGTCAAAGGTCTTCCTGAGGTCAGCTGGAAGCTCTTCAAGACTGTTCGCCTGAGCGACCCCAGGCCTGACGTAATATGAGAGGTCGTCCAGATTCAGACCGCTCAGATCTGGCCCCCACGTAGGGACTGCTTTGGAGTTGAACACCTTGAGAGATTGGAGCCTTTTTTGCAACATCCATTCTGGCTCGCCCTTGCTCTTGGAGAGCTCATACACCAAATCTTCGCTCAGCGCTCTTCTGCCCATCTCCAACTTCTCCCCACCTCGAGAATCCCTCTCTCTCGACCAACTCGGCGAGCTCTTGGCCTCCCACCCCAACCAGCCTTCCCTTTATGAGGACGTAGACGCGGGCTGGATTCAGCATGCTCAAGAGTCTGGGATGATGAGTTATGACCAAGGCTGACCCTCCTCCCTTGACGTATTCGCGCAGCGACTGGATGACCAGCCCAAGGGAGTCCACATCTAATCCTGAGTCGATCTCGTCAAGCACGCTGACTCTTGGGTTGAGCATGAGCATCTGTATGAGCTCAGCCTTCCTACCCTCTCCACCTGAAAAACCCTCGTTTACGCCCCTTCTCAGTAGTTCGGGACCGAACCCCAGCCCAGAAGAAACTGCCATTAGCCGCTTCCTGAAGTCTATGAGAGAAGGACGCTTCTCTCCAGTCCACCTTGCGCGATAAGCCTCCCAGATCATGTCCTCAATTGGTAGACCTGGTATCTCTACCTGCTTCTGAAAAGCCAAAAAAAGACCCTTTTTTGCCCGGTATTCTGGCTCGGCCCTCGTTATGTCCTCGCCGTCAAGGTGTATCCAACCCTCGTCGACGCGAAACCTCGGGTGACCAGCAAGCGTTAGCGCCAAAGTGCTTTTTCCAGAACCATTGGGACCCATCAACGCACAGACCTCCGAAGGACGAACCTCAAGAGAGACGCCCTGCAATATTCTTCCTCCACCGCGCACTGACACGCCAAGCTCACTTACCAAAAGCCCTGATTCCATGAGGTTCTGAGTGGGGAGGTTATTAAGTATAACCCTGTTATTGCTGGGCCTTTCTGACTACCAGCACTATGCCGTCAACAGAGAGCACCACGACTTTGTCTCCCTTTCTGATCTCCTGATCGCCTGCAGACCTAGCCGACCACTGCTCAGAAGAGACCTGAATCACACCCTGACCTCCCTGAAAGTCCGTTTGGGAAACGCCGAACTTCCCAACCATGTTCTCGAGACCAACAAGCCTTGGCTTGGACCTGAGCTCTCTCCTAAGCTTGCTCAAGTACAGGCTTGCAAAGCCAACGGTCACGGCAAGCAAACCAAACTCGATGCCAGTGAAGAGCGGGGATACCTGTTGCGAGGGACGGACAAAGCTGCCAGGGGCAGAGGGAGAAGAGGGAAGAGGTTGTATGAGAACTTGCCCATAGAGCAAAAGAAGACCGACCAGAGAGACCACGACACCTGCAGCGGCAAAGAGCCCGTGACCCGCCTTGACCTCCAAGAACATCATTGCACCGCCAAGCACGATCAGCAGAAATGCAAGAGGAGGTGCTCCAATGAGACCCATACCGTAGATCCCAAGCAGGAGAGAAACGATGCCTACCAAGCTAGCAAGACCTGTTGGATGAAGGACATCGACCAGAACCGCAAAGAACCCAAGATCCAACAGCAGTGCATCCAGCGTGGCATCGCTGAGGTCGTATCTGAACTGGTCTGCCAAGCTCGGATAAACCTGCTTCTGAACCGCTTCTGGCTGTATCACGCCGCTGTGTTCAAGCACCAGCAGAAGTTGTTGAAGAGACGGGACGGCACCGTTGACGACGTGGAGTCTGACGGCTTGTTCCCACGTGTAAGTGAGTCCACCTTCAGCTTGGTTGACATCAGCTGACACCATCATGCCCGCTGCAGTACCATTCCTCCCATGCTGATCAGCTTCCGATGCCACAAGAGAAGAATATGCTCCCATTATCTTCTGAACGACGTAAGTGGGCTCCGGGGAGGAGAAGATTGGAGATGCCCCCCCAAAGCTGCTTCCATTCTGCAGATACACTTGGTCGGCGGCCTCGGAAATTATGGAACCTGCGCTGAAGACGCCAGGCTGAATCCCATAAACGACGAGGTCGCCTCCCCAACCTTCATAGGAATCTATCTGCGATATCATGGAAAGCATGTTCTGGGAGTTCCCTCCTGGAGTTGTGAAGTTTAGCACGATGACGCGCACACCCCCGACTTCCGCAGAGTGAATGACTTCAGACAGGTAGTCCTGCGAGCCTTGATTTATCTCCATGTTCAGGCTGACCACGTAGTAGCTTGGAGTTGGCTGGGCCGCCAAGGCTAACATAGGGGCCACCATTATCAACAGCAGGCACAAGAAGAGGACGGTGCGCACGCAGTTATCTGGCGCAAAGATTTAACCCTAGCGTGGGTCAAGGAGGGAGGGAAGTCCTTGAGGGAAGGGTAGTGCACCCCTTTCTTTACCTATAAACCAGGCGGCCCAAAGAGGAGTAAGGCAAAGAACGGGCTCAGATTTGCGGCGCAACATTTAAAAACCGCAAGCACCTTCCGTCACGTTGAGCCCATGGGCGATCTAGAAGATGGTACGACATGAGCGAGGTATCAGGTAGGGGGGCGCGCTCAAAGAAGTACACGGACGTCTACGAGGTGATACCTGGATACGCCTTTGTGGGCATAAGGAACGATCCGTCCTCAAACAAGCTGATCTATGAGGTGATCGAGCCCACGGTTTCCGACACAGAGCAACAACTTCTAGACCAACTAAAACACTACCTGGTCAACCAGTGGGTTGCCCCAGTCGGTCTGGACAACCCCACAGCTGCCTCCGGAAGTTTGGAGAAAGCAGTGAACGAAGTCATAAAGAGATACAAGGTCAAGATCGACCAACCAAGCCTTCAGAAGATCCTCTATTTTTTGAAGCGCGACTTCTTGGATTACGGAAAGATAACCGTCCTCCTGAAGGACCCCAACAACGAAGACGTGGCCTGCAACGGAGTAGGTATCCCCATCTACGTCGTGAACCGCAGGTACGGAGAACTCCAGACGAACGTAGTGTTTGAGTCGGAGGCAGAGCTCGACGGCATGATAGAGAGGTTGGCCTTTCTGGCAAATCGCGACATATCGCTCGCCAGACCGATAGCAGATGGCATATTGCCAAACGGCGACAGGGTGCTCGTCACTTACAGGAATGAGGTTTCCGGCGGGGGATCCACGTTCACCATAAGAAACGTCAGGACTGACCCGTTCACGATCGTCGACTTGCTGAGGAGCAAAACCTTGGACTTCTTGGAAGCCGCCTATGTCTGGAAGCTCATGGAGCTAAAGCGGTCAGTGGCCGTGATAGGTTCAACAGGAGCTGGGAAGACCACGCTTCTGAACGCGCTGCTGGACCTCCTTGACCCACGTTCCCGCATAATCACCATAGAAGAGACGCCTGAGCTCAGGCTCGAAAAGGAGAACTGGGTCTCGCTTCACAGCAAGGGTATGGAAGGAGATCAATCGAGTATTTCTCTCTTCGACCTGCTCAAGGCCAGCCTAAGGCAGCGCCCTGACTACATAATCGTGGGTGAGATAAGAGGGCAGGAGGCTGTCACGTTCTTTCAAGCCATAATGACTGGCCACGGGGGAATGACCACGATCCACGCGGACAGCATGGAGGCGATGATGAACAGGCTGATCTCGCCCCCGATCTCGGTATCCCCAGCCTTGATACCTGCGATCTCAGCCGTAATCAGCATAGGCAGGGTAATGACGAAGAACGGATTCGTGAGAAGGGTAGTTTCAGTAACTGAAATAACTGGATACGATCCAAAGACGGAACGGGTGGAATCCAACGAGTACTGCTCGTGGAATCCAAACGCGGATATCGTTAGCTACAACGACAGCAAGGTGCTAGCAAGCGTCGCAGAACTGTCAAAGGTCGATCCGAAGACCCTTTCTCAAGACCTCCTGGACAAGTCAGAGTACCTCAAGTGGCTGGTCAACAAGGGAATATCTGGTCGCGTTGAACTGGAGAAAGCCCTAAGAAGCTATTACAAGGACCCACGGGCCGCGATCATAACGGCCAGGCTTGAGAACATGGAGAAGGAGCTCCGTCTTCAGAAGAACTTGGGTGTAGCTCGGCTTGAAAGTGCTTGATTTGCTCAGAAAAAAGGTGCGCGTCGACGTTGTCATATCGTGGGGAAGAAAATCAGCCCAGCATTCTGCATTGCCTGGTGATCAGGAAACCTCGAAAGAGGGACAAGGAAGCGAAGAGACAGGCATCATCAAGAACCCCACCCTCACTTCCCTGAGTGTTTGGACCGAAAGAAACCTTCCTTTCCTGAATAGACTTCACCCACTGTTGAGCTCGTCGGTTTCGGACTTACCCAAGGCCGGAATCTGGATCGATCCTCAGGAGTTCGAGGCAACGTGGTCGTTGGTGATATTCCTTACGACCCTCTCCTCTGGGGCCGCTGGCTTCGCGTTCTTTTTCTTTTACCTGAGAAACGTGGCGGGAGCCGCGATATTTGGACTTTCTCTAGGCATGGCTGGTCTCGCATCTGGGATAGGGATCCCCATGTACTACGTGTCCTCAAGGAAGTCAGCCCGCAAGAGGGAGTTCGAAAGGGTACTTCCCTTCGTCGTGGAACGGTTTGCCAGCTTTGCTGAGGCCGGAGCTCCCCTCAAGGAAACGATATACTCTTTCACAGAAAAAAAGATATACGGCATATGGATGGAGGAGGTGAAGGAAATCAGGAGGCAGATAGATACCATGGGCATCCCTCCATCGGATGCACTGGTGAATGCCGCCAAGAGGATACCGTCTCCCTCCTTCAGTCAGTTCGTGTCCAGTTACGCCTTGGCTACCAAGACAAGCTCGGACCTCCTGTCCCTTCTCGCAGATCAAAGAGAGAAGGTCATGAGGGAAAGAAACGAAACGGTATCCAAGTTCTTGGACAACTTGGGAGCTCTCAGTGAAAGCGTCGTATCCATGTTCGTGATACTCCCCATCACGATCCTGATCCTCGGGATGGTAGCAGCGGTCTTGGGAGGAGGCATATTCGGGATGAACCCCACCGTGATGATCATCATGATAAACTTCGTGCTGATGCCCATGTTCTTCGTGCTTTCTCTTGAAAGCGTGATCGCCATAACACCAAGCATGCGAACCTAAACTCCCGACCTCTCCATCATGCGGTTTATGGTCCAGTTCAGGGTTGAAACTATTTCTCTTACCCTCTCCTCGTCGTTGACGTTCCTTACGGTTATCCTCTTGATCTCGTTTCCTTCGAGTTGGACCTCATACGAGAAACCGGTCCCCTTGCTGATCTGTCCGCTTTCCTCCTTCATCCTATCCTTTCTCTCAAAGTCCTTGAGTATCTTTTCTACAAAGAACGACTTGAAGGGAGGCGTATCCTGCTCCAAGGGAACAAGCACATCTACCCTTACTTCGCTACCCTTTCTGAACACTGCTGCCACCTTGTTCCCGCGCACGATGATCTGCCTTATGGGTACCTCCTCTTCTGATGCTGCAGGCACAGCTTCTGACTGTCTCTCAGCAGGTGGTTGCTTCTGGGTAGCCCGTCCCTCCATCGCTTGGGCCTGAACGGATCTGGGCTGCGCCACGGGGATCTCAGCAGAGGGAACCTGTTGGGGGCTTTGGGGATGCTGGACCGCACCTTGAGTTTGAAATAGCTTTAACATGGCCTTCAGCGCAGCTATCTCTTTCTCCATCTCGTCCAGTTTTCCCTGCATCCACTCAAGAAGCTTCGAGTTCTCTTCATCTTCCATCACCACTCACCTCCATTGGCCCCAAGACATTCCTCACGCTGCGCAACACGCTGAGCTATCCGTGCGAGTATAAAAGGCTTGGCAAAAGATGGGGCTCTGGTCAAGGCTTCTCGAACTCGAGCAAAGGACCCACGAGTCCCCATAACCTGTCGAACACCTCCTCCGGTTTTCCCCTCCCGTCAACGACTGCGAGCTCACCGCGGGAGACCATCTCGCGATAAATGCCGTTTACCGATGACAGGAGCTGACCTCTTTCAGTCAACTGAAGAGCACGCCTGGAACTGATCCTAGAAAGGGCTACTTCAACCGGGACGTCTATCAACACGGCAAGATCCGGCAACCTAGCTAACCTGTTGACCTGGCGAAGATAGTCAAGATCAACTCCCATGGCTCCCTCGTAGGCTAGAGTGGAGTAAAGGTACCTATCCGTGATAACCACTGCGCCTTTCTGCAGCGCCGGCTCAACTTCGACCCGCAAGTGCTGGTACCTGTCTGCAGTAAACAGCAAGGCAAGCTCTCTCGGGTCGGCTTGTCCAGCAACCAACATCTCCTTTATGAGCTTGCCCACCGGGCCGTCTGTCGGCTCGGCCGTCGATAAGACGCCCAGACCCAAGGACGCTACTTTGCGGGAAAGCATTGCAGCTTGAAGAGTTTTTCCGGCTCCATCTAGCCCTTCAAGCGCTATGAAGTACCCACCCATGGCGCACGTCACAAACAGTAACTCATAAGCCTTGGCACAGGCTTATCCGCGTCCGTGCAAGAGTCGCGTGAACAAGCGCGAGTCGAGCAGGGGCATGAAGGAGGTAGAGTGGTTGGTCGAGCTTTCCATAAGTGAGCCAAATGAACGCCTAGCAGCTCACTACGCCCACGAGGCCGTCCAAGTGTGCGCCGCGCTGAACCTAAGGCAACCATTCTACCTCAAAGGGCTCACGTGCCGCAGATGCGGTGCAGTGCTCATACCCGGTAGAAATTGCAGGATCAGGTTCAACGAGGGACGCCTTGTGACCACCTGCCTCCGCTGCAACTCAAGAAGAAGCCAGAGTATCTCCAAGAAAAAGTTCTGAGGCCCATCAGAGGCGTAGGCTGGCGCTCCTTCTCCAACTCCTACCCCTGCGAGTCCGCCTGACCCGGCCGTTGGTCTTCTGAACAACCCAAACCGGAACCGGCTCGGACCTCCGCGCCTCCTTGGCAAGCTTTGCCTTCAAAGAGTAAGGCTTGTTTCTGCCCAAACCGGGTCCCCGCCGGTCCAGCCTCAGCCGAACAGGGCGCCGAGCCCCTCAGCTGCCTCTTCCTCTTCTTTCTCCTCTTCCTCCTTCTTGGGCTCTTCCTTCTTCTCAGCTGCCTTTGGCGCTTCCGCGGGCGCAGGAGCTTGGGCAGCAGGCGCTATTGCAGTTGCAGAAGCGGTCTTTATGACCTCATCTATATTTACTTGCTTTAGAGCCGACACAGTTGCCTTCACGCGAACATCATCTACCTCGAATCCCGCAGCCTCGAGCACCTTCTTCAGGTTCTCTTCGTTTATCTCCTTTCCAGCCTCATGAATGAGGAGAGAGGCATACACGTACTCCATGTTGTTTCACAACTTCTAAAGCACTCGTATTAAAGCTTGCGGTTTCTCAAGATATCTTCTTCAGCTGACTGTTGTACATCTCTAGCAGCTCTTGAGTCGTCGTGGCATCCTCTGGAGACTTGTCCGTCCTCCAGCGCCCCGTAAACCGCGGGAACCTCACAGCCAACCCAGCCTCTGGCCTGATCCTACCAAAGGCCGACGTGTGAATTGGGCTGAGCGTTATCTCTGCTCCCCTTACTTCGAGGACAAACTTGGGCTCAAACCAGACGTCTGGTTTCATCACGCTGTTGACTCTCGCGGGTTTCTCGTGAGTCTCCGCCTCAGATAGCCTCTTTGGAAGCTGAGATAGCTCCTCGTCCGAAAAACCACTGCCCAACTTGCACACGGTGCAGAACTCATCCTTGTCCTTATCGTAGGCCGCAAGCAGAAGGGCCCCATAGGTCCCTGCCCTTTTTCCCCTGCCGTTGAAGGCCCCCACTACCACAAGATCTAGGGTGTCTGCCAGTTCGCTCTTGTAATCTCTCTTGTACTTTATCCAGAGCCAACCCCTTGCCCCCGCCTGGTAAACTGATGAGCCGCTGATGTCCTTCGCCATAACTCCTTCGCATCCGTCGCTTATGGCACTGTCAAAGAACTTCATGAAATCCTCGAGGTTATCGACGATGATCCTTGTGGCAAGCCCCACCCCACTACCTTCGGCGACAATGCCTTCCAGCGCCTGCCTTCTGGAAAGGTAAGGCACCGGAGTTAAGTCCTGGTCATCGAGATACATCACGTCAAAAAGAAATATTGTCGTCGGGATCTCTTCCAGCGCCTCCTCTATGCCATGCTTTCTCCTCCTGTGCATAAGCTGTTGGAAGGGCAGGAGTTCCCCCGTATTGGGATCTACACCCACGATTTCACCCTCGACGATTGCGCTCCTAGCCTTGAGAGAACGGGTAAGAGCTTGGACGACATCAGGAAACTGAGAGGTTATGCTTTCGAGCCTTCTGCTGAACAGCGTGAGCCTGCCATCCTTCAGATGTGCTTGGCAGCGCTCTCCGTCGTACTTGTACTCAAGTGCCGCTTTTCCGCCCAGCTTCTGCAGAACCTCTTCTGGATCTGGGAGCCGTTCCGCCAGCATTGGTCTTATGGGCTTGCCGGGCTGTGGTTTGACCTTGGAAAGTGCTTCAAGACCGCCAGATGCGAGGGTCCCCGCAACCTCCCCGATGTCGCTCGTCAGGTTGTAAGCGCGCTCTATGAGACTTCTGTCTCCTCCTGCATAGGCATCAGCAAGGGCATCAAGGATCGTCATATCTGCAACGCCGAGCCTAAGCTTACCCATGATCGTCCTTATGAGGTACTTGGCCCCATCAGGCGTGAGCGGGCCAAGAATGCCGGCAAGCCAGGCCATCTTTTCGTCCTGGGAGCCACCTCCCGCCGACCTAGCTATCCTGTCAAGCACGGTGTAGACATCCAGCAAGGTGGGCTCCGGTGGTGGAGCTAGCATCTGTATCCCTCTCTTCTTCATGAGTTCACTGGCAACAAGTCCCAGGTCGCCCATCCTCTTGTACATGGCCTCTATTTCAGGAAGGGAGGCTCCCGTGGCCCTGGATAGAGCTCTGGAAACCAGCTTCTCGCCCAAGCCCAGCTCAATGCCAAGGAAATCAGGATAAAGCTTCCCAAGCGTGAGGTATGCCAATGGGGCGGCCTCTTCCTTTGAGGCATGTTTGAACATCTCTACCAAGAGCTTGGTCATCTCAAGCCTCTTGGTGGTCCCCTCTATCCTCGAGTAGAAACTTGCCACCTCAGAGTAGAGCATGAGAGAGAAGCCGGCGGGACTTAAAAGTCCTTTCGGCCGTCTAGGTTAAGCTTAATTGGACCGCCTCTAATCCCTTGAGTTGTCTCTTTGGAAGGACATAGTCACAACGATCAAGTTAGTTAGAAAGCCTACCCGCGATGAGTTCTGGTTATCCACAAAGATAACTTTCATCGGCCTTCTCCTAGTTGGTGTCATAGCTTTCTTGGTTCACATACTTATGTCCCTCCTCCCTCCCTAGGTGAAACAGTTGCCCACCTACGCGCTGAAGGTGCAAAGAGGCAAAGAGGACGATGCAGTCATGGAGCTGTCTGAGAAAGCCAAAGGTTTCCAAGGCATCCAATCTCTGATATCTGTTCCAACACTTAGAGGATACGTGATCGTAGAAGCCAACAGCTTTTCCACAATAGATCGCTTGATTGAAAAAGACGTCTACGTGAAGGGCAGGATAAAGGGTCTCGTAAAGGATGATGAGCTCCAGAGGTTGCTTGTCCCCTCGCCAGTCATAGACCAAGTCAAGGAGGGCTATCTTGTGGAGGTGACAGGGGGCTTGCTCAAGGGGATGAAGGGAAAGGTAGAATTCATAAACAAGACAAAGGGGGAAGTCGGCATCTCTCTCGTGGGAACTCCAAACGTGATGCCCGTCGTCGTGCCGGCAGATTCCTTAAAAGTGATATCGAAAGAGGGGGAAAGCTAGATGACAAAAAAGACGTTCAGGTTCAGGGTGGACGCAGGCAAGGCTACTCCAGGCCCCCCTATCGGCCAAGCTCTGGGGCCCACTGGCGTGAAGACGCCTCAGGTTGTTGCAAAGATAAACGAACTCACCAAGCCCTTCATGGGCATGAAGGTACCCGTGACGGTTACCATCGACATGTCGACTAAAGACTTCGAGGTAGATGTCGCGCAACCATCCATATCTTCAGTACTACTCAACAAGATAGGCAAGACCGCGGGATCTGGCAAGCCTGGGGTGGCCGGCGAGCCTCCAACGGGAGATATCTCTCTCGAAGAGATAGTTAAGCTGACAGAAGAAAGGGCTGATTCCTTGACTGCCTCCACGTTCAAGGGCGCTATCAAGACCGTCCTTGGAGTCGCCGCTTCTGCTGGAATAAGCGTGAACGGAAAGAGCCCAAAAGAGGTAACCCAAGAGCTGGAAACCGGCAAGTACGATCAGCTTTTAAGCAAAGGAGAGCTGATGTTCGAGACAAAGAGGGCGAAGTGGTGATGCCAATACCTACTCTTGAGGAAGCAGTTGAAGCTGTGAGGCAAGCTAGGGAAAAATCTAAGCCCAGGAAGTTCAGCCAAAGCTTCGAGCTTCTGGTCAAGCTACCCCACTTTGACCCACGCAAACCAGAGTACAAGCAAAACAAATCCATCCTCCTCCCGCACCCAATAAAGTCGACCACTTTGGCCGTATTCGCAGTAGGAGAAAAGCGGACGCTGGCCGAGAAGGCAGGCGCGGACTTCAGCATGAGCCGCGATGAGCTGAACGCCCTCTCGCAGGACAAGAAAGCGGCAAGAAAAGTGGCGAAGGGTTACGATTACTATCTCGCAGAGCCCGAGTTGATGCCAACCGTCGGGAGGATACTGGGCCCTTACCTCGGTCCAAGAGGCAGGATGCCAGATCCAATTCCTCCCAATGCCGACATAGCTTCTGTGGTCCAAAGAGAAAAGAAGACGGTCAGGATCAGGATGAAAGATCAGCCATTCTTTTCCGTCAAGATCGGGGAAGAGAGCATGACGGATCGCGAGATCGCAGAGAATGCACTAGCGGTCATAAACGAGGTGGCCAGGGACATGAAGAACCCATCCGTCGAGATCGGGGACGTCTTGTTTAAGCTGACCATGGGCAGCCCCGCTAGGGCCAAACCAGAAAAGAAGCAGGTGGTGTGAGGGCGTTGCCGTCCAAGCAAATACTTCTGGAGAAAGAAAGGGAGATCGACGAGCTAGCCGCTGCGATCTCCAAGTACAGGACGATAACCCTGATAGGAATCCAGGGGGTAAGCGGAAGGATGCTATCAGATCTCAGGTCCCGCCTGAGAGGCTTTGCAGAAGTCAAGGTCGTGAAGAACAGCACGGCGCTAAGGGCTTTGCAAAGCTCGGCCAAGGAGAAGCCTGGAGTGGAGAAGCTCACAGCCCTCCTCAAGGGAAGCAATGCCCTTATACTATCTCACGCGTCGCCCTTCCTGATAGCCAAAGAGGTAGAGGATTTGCATGAGACCGATTGGGTCAAACCGGGTTCTCCGGCACCGAAAGACATAATCATACAAGCTGCGGATCTCGGTCTACCTCCAGGAGGCCCGGCCAGCATACTCACAGATATGGGCGCAAAGACCAAGATAGTGAAGGGAATGATCCGTCTTGATGAAGACCTAGCACTGGCAAAAAAAGGAGAAAGGATAACGCCTGCCATGGCAGCCCTGCTTATGGCTCTCGAAATAAAGCCCGTTGAGTCATCGTTCAAGTTACTTGGGGCTTGGGATGGCGTGTACATACCCGGAGAGGCACTTCACCTAGATCTGGATAAGACCAAGGAGGAGCTCTTGCTGGCAACCAATTCGGCGCTGGGATTGGCCGTCTCAGCCGAGATATACACGGAAGAAAGTGCTCCCATGATATTCAGGAAGGCTATTCTAAACGCCAAGGCATTGTCGTCTATGGGCGTGATCTACGGACCTGACGAGATGAAAGAAGCTCTGACCAAAGCGGCCGTTACTGCGACCGCGGTCCATTCGCGCCTCGAAAAGCATTGACATTCAATCGGCGCGACTGGCCCAAGAAGCCAAGTAAAGTGCAGTATCTCTTGGGCCCGAGCTCTGAAGGAAAGAGAGGCCATATTTCAGGGACAGAGCCAGCAGGGAGCCTCTTGGGCCAAGCTCATCTGTGGGAAGCATGGGAGGCTGCCCCTCAACGATAAAGACAGGCTTGCCCAACGTCTTCATGAATATCACTTCCTCAAACAGGCTGCCAGAAAGAAGCAACCTCTGGACGTCAGAGACGTTGAGCACTCTTACCACGGCCTCCTTGATCTTAACGTAAAGCCCGCCGAGCTCTTTCAACTCAGGCCTGATCCCAAGCTGCTCAAGTTGCCGCAGCAACTCAGAGCCCACGAGCCTCTTGTCAGCCACAACCCCTGAAGCGGGCAACTCCTCACTACGAGGGGTTTCCCATTTATTCCTTTCGTCTGGAGCCCCCTTCGGCTGACCAAAGGCTTCCAGCTCTACCTTCTTCCCCTCGGAGGCCAAGAGCCTGCCCATCGTCCCTTCCCTTTTGGTCGAAATCCAGTGATAGGTCTCGTCTGCCGTGCCCTTGGTTATGAGCAAGACCACCCTTCCCGGCTTCTTTCTCCCTGTTCTTCCTCTCCTCTGGATCAGGCGTATTGCGCTTGGCACGTTGTCGTAAAAGACCACCAAGTCGCAGTTTTCAACATCGAGACCCTCTTCCGCCACCTGAGTGGCCACGAGGACGTTTAGGCTTCCGTCTCTGAATTGCTCCAGCGCCTTCAGCTGGTCCTTTTGACTCATTCCGTCCGCGTCTCCCCTCTTTGACTGTCCCAAGAAGGGCGCTGGGCGGGCGCGCGCGATGCCTGACAACATCTCCGCTAGCATCTTCGTGGTCTCTCTGTAGTGAGCAAACACGAGAACCTTCACCTCGTCGTTCACAAGAGACTCCTCTACGAGCTTCAGGAGAGCTGGGACCTTGGGGTGTTCAACTCCTCTCCGCTTCAACTCTTCCAACCTGTCGATCGATGATGACCAGATTGGCTCCTTGAGAAGCTGACGCAGAGAACGAGACGGATAAGAAAAGGACTCTTCGTCAAACCCCTTCATGTACCTCAACGCAGTTGAAACGCCTTCGACCTCCAAAAGGAGCCTAGCGTGCCTGACCCTTATGGCGTTGTTGAGAAGACCAAAAGAGACAAGCAAAGATGGATCCCTCTCGCCCTCTTCGATCTTTCTCCTGATTTCATCCTGCAAAGAGAGCATGTACTTCGTTGGCACAATCGAACCCTTGAACTTCACACCCATACCAGACAAACGATTCAGGTATGATGCCACAAGAGTCTCGAGATTCCCTGATATCTCCTTAAGCTCGATCGGCAGATCCACGACAACTCTTTGCTCGGTTATCTCCTGGACGTATGGGGCCACATCTGGGCTGCTTTCACTTCTGGCTTCTACGCGCTGTATGAAGAGGTTCCTTAGCACTTCATCCAGATGCTCGCGGGTATGGCCCGGAGAGGCAGTCAAGCCCATTATGAGGCGATGCCGACCCTCAGCCATGTAAGTCGAAGCTATGGCGACGTAAGGATAATCTCCTACGGCATGATGCGCCTCGTCGAATACCAAAAGAGAAACGCTCTCCAACCCGTAGCGACCCTCATCTAGGTCATTCTTCAGCGACTGGGGCGTCATGAAGAGGAGCTGACCGTGGTTCCAGTACCACTTCCTCAGGTCAGGATCGGTCTCTCCAGTTAGAACCCTGAGGTCATCTGCAACTATGAAGCTCCTAAAGAAAGACTCGTGCTGTTCCACGAGCGGGCGCGTAGGGGCAAGCACAACGACCTTCTCATCGGGATATTCCTCGAGCCGCTTGGCTGCCACGAGCGCAGCTATCATGGTCTTTCCAAGGCCAGTGGGAAGCACGACCAAGGTATTGGACGTTAGAGCGGCTTTGTATATGTTGAGTTGATAATCTCTGACCTTGAATGCTCTGTTCTTCACCAGCCCAGGAAGCTCCTCCGTTCCCATATTGAGATCAAACTCCTGCCGTTTTTACTGCTTTTGCCGAGCTGACTCAAATCCCTCGTAGAAGCGAAGGGATGCAGGCACGACAAGAGAACGCGGAGGAGGAAGTTCATCGGCAAGCTTATCTCCTATGTGCGCCCACAGCACCTTTTCCTTGGAGGAACCAAGTGCAGAAAGAAGGACTATCCCCCTACCTGCCGCGAACACGCCCATCATGCGTCTGCGCTCCAACTCAGTCATCACGTTGAAGGCCTCCTCAAAGTTCATGATCTGGCCCTCCTCTGCCTTCACGTCCATGAGTAGCAGGGTGTGAAGATCGCGGGACAAGTTCTCGTGCACGACGTCGTAAGCTGCCTCAGGAAAGTAACCGTGCTCTTCGTCTGGATATACCAGCGTGACCGGAGGCCCAAACCTATACGGGTCAAGCCCAGAGGCTGAAACGGCAACGGAGTAAATCGACAAACCGTGAATCACCCTGACGCCAATGCCAGCCTCAAGTGCTTCCTTCCTCAGGTAAGAGTGCGTCGTGAACACAAACGGATCGCCCGGAACAAGAAACAGCACCTCACCAACGCGGGCAGCCTCCAAGATGATCTTGCCTCCTTCTTCCTCGAGATCGCGTCTTTTCAAGAGGACTGCCTTCTTTGCGGCGATCGACTCAACATAGCTCACGGCTGACTCACCCTCCGAGTTCGTGTACGTCTCAGCAAATATCTTGTCTGCCCTCCTCGCCTCATCTAGGAGAGCGCAGCTCAACCCCTCGCGCCCTCCCAAGCCGAGACCTCCGAAAACCAGCAAGTTCACCTCGCCTCCCTTCTGCAACACGACGCTGTAGCTCGCTCAGTGACTTCAGTGCCTCAAGCAACGAGTTGGCAAGTTGGACCAGAGGCAAGGCCTCATCTGGGTCGGCGGAGGCCATGACGGGCGCCAGCTTCCTGAGCAACGAGAAGAGAGAAGACCTCACTTCCTCCAAAACATATGGCTCCAAAGCACGGTCTTCATTCTCTCCCTCCTTCAGGTATACCACCTTCTTCTGACAGTGAGGACAGATGATACTTCCGTCCCTGAGACGAAAGAGCGGAGATCCGCAAACTGGGCAGGTATCTGCCAGCATGGTTGCTCCCGACTTCAGCAGCTCCGACATGCGCTTTATGTCTTCGTCGCTCAACTTCTTCCAAGCCGTGCCGGACATCTAAAAGTCTAGCTAATTTGACCCAGCAGTCTCCAGCGGTCTGAGCTCGCCCTTCCTGAAAGCGTCAATGGCTTCCTCCTCGCTGGAAGCTGGAGAGTAGAGCACCATGATCCCCTCTCCTTTCAGCGCCGAAAGCATACCTTCCCCTATCTCCCTGACGATGACTGCCTCGACACCAAGCTGTTTCAAGCGCTTGGCAGCCTCAAGCCCCCTTCTCTTTGTTGTTTCAGCTGCAGGATTCGGCACCTTGATGCGCTCTCCCGTCCTTTCGTCAACTATCTTGACGTAGGGCGCAGTCGCTGCGTGCCCCCTGAGAGAGCCATCTGCAGCCTCAAACAGAGCTATCACCCATTTTCCAGAAAAGCTCCCAGGCTCCACATGAATGGATGCAGAGGCCACCGTTGGTAGCGCCTGCTTTATCTTTTTTTCTACCTCATCCGCAAGCCTGTCCGCTTCCTGAACCGAAAACGTGGGAGGCGCCTCCAGATGCATCTCCAAGAAATAGAAGGGGCCTGCCTGCCTGACCTTCACGTCATGAACACCAAGCACGTCCTTCACTCCAGTCACGACCTGTTTGACGTCCGCCACGACCCTCTCATCACTCACGTCAAGCAAAACCATGACTGACTTGTAAGCCAAAGAAGAAGCCTGCACCAAAATGTAGCCCGCTATGAAGAACGCAGCCGCTATGGCGATCACTGGGATGTACAACCACTCTCCCAAAATGCCCACGATGACGACCAACGAGGAAAGCACGTCCTCGTAAGCGTGAATTCCCTGCGCCTTCAAGGACTCCAGCTTCATCCCGGGGGTCCTGCCGAGATACAGCATGACCCAGTAGCTACCAGCAACAGATCCTGCCTCAACCAATATCGGGACGGCTGGCTCAGGAACTCTGACGACGTGAAGGGCATCGAACAGTATCTCCAACGCAGCTGCCCCAACGGCTATAGCAGCTCCAAAGGAAACCAAGTTTTCTGCCTTGTAGAGCCCGAACTGAAACCTTTCAGAGGGTGGCCTGCTGGCAACCTTCAAGCCCAAGAATATCATTATGACCATGGCCACGTCGATGAGAGAGTGCAAACCATCCGCCTCTATTATGAGACTTCCAAAGAACCAGCCGCTCCCAAGCTTTGCGATCGCCATCGCAAAAAAGATCCCAGCTGTTGCAAGCGTCCTCTTGGTAGCTGCCGCGAACGGGTTCTCAGAGTCTTGCAACGCGCGATTTGTCGGTTATCAGATATAAGCCTGCGCTTAGGCGTCGAAGTACAGGTAGAACTCATACGGATGAGGTCTCATGAATACCTTCTCGTGATCTGCCTTTTCGAAGGATATCATCTTTTCAACCACATCTTTCGCGAATATCGGGTAAAGGTAGTCGTCATCTGATTCCAAAGCCTCAGCAGCCTCCTTCAGGGAACCGGGAAGCTCCCTGATCCCTCTTTCTCTCCTCTCGTCAGGAGTAAGCTCGTATACGTTCACGTCCGTCGGCTCACCAGGATCAATTTTCCTCTTGATCCCGTCCAGCGCGGCGGCGGCCATGGCAGAGAACACCAGGTAGGGGTTCGCTGAGGGATCGGGTGGCCTGAATTCCAGCCTCTTGCTGGCAGCACTGGCCCTGTGGTAAACGGGTATCCTCACGGCCGCGGATCTGTTGGCCTTGCTCCACGCCAGATAAACCGGGGCCTCATAACCAGGGACCAACCTCTTGTAAGAAGAAGTCGTGGGCGCCACGATTGCAGCCAAGGAGCGGGCGTGCTCAAGAAGTCCACCGACAGCATACCTTCCAAGCTGACTCAGCTCCGCATATTTGTCCGATGGATCATAGAACAGGTTCTCATTACCCTTCCAAAGCGAGAAATGCACGTGCATGCCAGAAGCGTTGTCGCCAAACACGGGCTTTGGCATGAACGTCGCCACCATGTTCATCAACTTCGCGACGTTTCTCACAACGTACTTCAGCGTGACCACAGAATCCGCTGACTCCACGAGCCCCTTGGCCATCATGTTGATCTCGCCCTGTCCAGCTCCCGCCACCTCATGGTGATGCGCCTCGCAGGGCACCCCAAAGCTGTCCTGAAGATAATTCACAGCAATGCTTCTCAGCTCGAACAGGCTATCCAACGGTGGAGCCGGATAATAGCCCTCTTTGAATCTTATCGTATAGCCCCCGCCGTCACTCGCCCAAGGCGCCTCTCTGGACTTGATCTCATACGACTCTCCTTTGTATGGCTGCAGTACGTCCCACGTCGCTGAGTCAAACACGAAGAACTCAACCTCGGGTCCCCACATGCTGGTATATCCTGCTCTTCTCAGCTCTTCGACCGCTCTCTTCGCCACCGATCTCGGGGATCCCAAGAAGTTCCCCCTTCCCTCCCCAAGGCCAACATCGCACAAAAACCTGGCAGTCGAGATCTCTTCACGAAGCCAAGGGAGCACGGCTACGGTTGCAGGATCGGGATAAAGCACCATGTCTGATTCATTGATCGCAGCAAAGCCCCTTATGGACGAACCATCAAGTTTCGGTACCCCGTCTGAAAAGGACCTCTCATCGATTCTAGAGGACGGAACAGTGACATGTTGAAGCCTCCCGGTTAAGTCGGCGAACTGCAAGTCCACAAACCTCACTTTCCTCACGATCTCCAGAGCAGATTTCGCGGCTTCATCCACAGAGCTTTTTTCTGGCATGAACGGCAAGCATAGTGCTATATAAGCATGCCGAACTGCATCTCTATAAAAGGCGAAATCTTAAACATCATTCTTGAGCTTTGTAGTTTTCATGGATTTTATTTGCCACTTGAGCAGCTATTGCTCCAGTTGCTATGCCCGAATCGATGTTCACAGCTGCTATGCCCAGCTGGCATGGCTGCAACATGCTCATGAAAGCGACCTCTCCCCTCCGCCATACCCCTGGCATCCTCTCATCCCTGAAGGAATTGAGGTTCTTGATCCAACGACGCGTAGAGAAAGCAAGGCTATGCGATCCAATACCTCCCTTATACCCATCTTCCGTCTTGCACCCGCTTCAAAATCTCTTCCAAAGCTTTCTTCCAAGGAATAAACTAAGAGCAAGCGTTAAAGCCAGATTCAGCAGGATCCCATGAGCGCCTTCATTGATGTCTCCAATCACGGTGCAACAGGCTGCTCGCTCATCTCTGCACTTGTAGACGCCGGAGCAGACAAGCAAAAGATCCTGACGCTCCCGATGGCCATAAAGAACTGCATGCCAGAAGTCACGAGCTTCAGCGCTATCTTCCAGCAAGCCAGCGCAAGAGGCATAAGTGGAACTTCGCTTCTAGTGAGGCTGGAGCGTCGGGACGCTGCCGAAGCGTCCCTGAGGGATGAACAAGTGACGCTGCAGAATTGCATCGAAGAGGGCGTGAGGCAGGCCATGGGCAGCGCACATGCAGCCCAAGCCGCCCAAAGGTTCCTGAGCGAGCTCATAGACACGACTGGAATCGTCGCAGGAAAAGAGGGACTGGCCAACTCGCTGGGTATCCCACTGGCTCAGATCGCATTTGAACTCGCCGGGGCGGCACTAGCACTTGACTCCCTAGGCCTGCTTGGATCTAGGGTGTGCATATCTCCCGTACCAGTTGGCGGTGAAGAAGACGGAAAGGGTAACGAAAACCTGAGACCCGCGGCCGTGGCTCTAGAGGTATTAAGCAGGCATGGCATGAAGATACTTCCTCAGAGAAAGGCATCCGTTACGCCGACTGCATCGTCGATACTAGCCCTCCTGGCCGATCCGACGTGCGATGACACGATCATGATCCCGAGAAAAGTGGGCTATGGCATTAGCCCCAGCAAAGAACAGGCAGGCATCGTCAAGGTGATCGTTGGAGACGATCGCCCCCTGGAACTCAAGCCCGTCGAACTCCTTGAAACCGATGTCGACGACGTAACTGGAGAGGTCGCAGCAAAAGCGATAGAAGACCTGATGACTGCAGGGGCACTAGACGCCTACGCCATACCCGAGTTCAGAAAAAAGGGAAGACCAGGCTTGCTGGTGCGCGTAGTATGCCACCAGGAGGATTCGGCCAAGCTTGCTTCGATACTCATGGGCGTCACCGGTAGTTTGGGTGTACGCTTCATGCCAACTAAAAGGATTGAAGCAAATCGGAAGACTGTGGCGGTGGAGTACTCCGGGCTAAGTTTCAAGGTCAAGCTTGCTTGGAACCAGGAGGGAAAACTCGTGTCGGCGAAGCCAGAGTTTGAGGACATAAGAACTGGGAGCGACAAGCTGGGTCTGCCCCCTTCTGTCCTTTCAGGCTTGGTGATGGCTAAAGCGATCTCGATGATAGAACAGGGAAACAGCCAGTTTACCTTTTAAGGAGGCCGCAAAGACGCCTTAGAAATGACTGCAAAGAAGGTGATCTTAATCACTGCCGAGTGGGACGCCCTAAGGCAGTATGCCAGGAGGATATGCCAGGAGGCAGCGCAGCAACTCTCTGCCGAATACGAGGAGGTAAACGAGGACTGGAACTTTCTGACCGAGCACGGAGAAAAGGACGAGTTCGGAGGAGTAGAAATCCCTCAGGCATTCTTACAGCTTGAAGATGGCAAGATCCTCCACGTCATGACAAAAGTTCCCCTAAACGAAAAAGGAAGCCCAGACCTCAAGTCGGGAATCGAGCTCTTCCTAAAAGCGGCAGGCAAGAGCGACAGCTAAGTAAGTTGGATTTCTATGTAGACCGAATCGGGCACCTGTATCCTCATGATCTCCTGCATGACCCTTTCGTCGGCATCTACGTCAATCATCCTCTTGTGCAGTCTCATCTCCCAATGATCGAACGTGTCAGTCCCCTCGCCGTTTGGCGATCTGCGAGTAGTTATCTTCAGATGCTTGGTTGGAAGATATATTGGACCCGCAGCGCGCACGCCTGCCCGGCCGGCGATCTCCTTTATTTGACCGCAAACGGAGTCAACGTCCTGGACCTTTGGACCCCATAGCCTGACTCTTGCCTTCTGTGCCATCAAGCCTTCACCTGGGCAGGCACCACATCGACAACTATTCCAGCTGCAATGGTCCTGCCAGAGTCCCTGATCGCAAACCGTCCAAGAGGTGGAAACTCCTGGTACTTCTCTACGACCATGGGCTTTATGGGAACCATCTTGACAAGAGCCGAGTCTCCCTGCTTGAGGAATTGAGGCTTCTCGGGTAGGGGCTGACCAGTCCTGGGATCAAGCTTGTTGATTATCTCCTCTATCCTGCATGCAACCGTGGCAGTGTGCATGTGAACAACTGGGGTGTATCCAACGCCGAAACTAGTTGGGTGGTAAAGCACGAATATCCTGGCAGTGAACTCCTTCGCCACGGTTGAGGGCTGATCTACTCTGGAGGCAACGTCTCCCCGCTGGATGTCAGTTCTGTTGATGCCCTTCACGTTGAATCCAATGTTATCGCCGGGTTTGGCCTCCGTTACCTTCGTGTGATGGGTCTCGATGTCCCTGACCTCTCCGACCTTGTTGGAGGGGAGAAAGATCAGCTTGTCGCCGATTTTCAACACACCAGTCTCTACCTTTCCCACGGGAACCGTGCCAACGCCTTGGATGGTATAGACGTCTTGGATAGGTATCCGGAGCGGCTTATCCACTGGCTTGGGAGGCTCTTCTAGCAGGTCGAGCGCCTCCACAAGCGTTGGGCCGTTGTACCAAGGCATGTTTGCGCTCTTCGTTACCAAGTTATCGCCTCTCCAACCAGACACGGGGATTATGGGTACCTTGTCTGGCTTGTAGCCGATCATCGAGATCAGCTTGGTGATCCCAGCTTTCACCTCCTCGTAGCGCTGCTGACTGTAGTTGACCGAAGGATCATCCATCTTGTTTATGGCAACTATCATCTGGTTGACTCCCATGGTCTTGGCAAGGAATGCGTGCTCTCTGGTTTGCCCGGTGGCCCCAATTCCTGCTTCGTACTCACCCTTTTTGGCAGATACCACCAATATGGCTGCATCGGCTTGGCTTGTGCCGGTAACCATATTCTTTATGAAGTCCCTGTGACCCGGGGCATCTATGAACGTGAAGAAGTGCTTTGGAGTCTCAAACCTCCAGAAGGACAAGTCAATGGTGATGCCCCTTTCCCTCTCCTCCTTCAGCCGATCAAGGACCCAGGCAAACTTGTTGTCCTCCTCTCCCTTGGCCTTCGCTTGGGCCTCTATTTCGGCCATCTCCCTTTGGTCAAGGGAACCAGTAAGGTAAAGAAGATTTCCCACTATGGTTGACTTCCCGTGATCGATGTGACCTATCACCACCAGGTTAAGGTGAGGTTTCTTCAGGAACTCGCCACCAGACACTCGCTATCACCAATCGGCTGCTAGTAACCACTCACTTTTAAGCATTACAGGAAGACCCTAAGGAAGTTCCCTGATAGATCCTGGGTTCAGGACGAGCACGTTCAGGCCGTCGACGTTGCTCAGAAAATCATCCAAGCCATGAGGCACCAGCGTGCTTTTTCCCCGAACAGCGTAGTGCATGGGGATGACGAAACGAGGGGACAGGCTTAGAGCGAGGTCCCGGGCCTCAGAAGGACCAACTGTGTACAGACCCCCCACGGGGATAAGCAGGTAATCCGCTCCCCTTATGGCAGAGGCCGTCTCTTCTGGCAGCCTAAACGTATCTCCGAGGTGAATCAACTTCTTGCCCTCAGCACGCACAGAGATCACCGAGCACGCTCCCCTCCCTGGCCCGTGGTCAGTCTTATAAGCGGCAACCTGAAATCCAGGCAGAAACTCCTTCTCTCCCTTTCCAATCATGGCGACACCGTCAAAAACTGGAAGGCGAGGAAAGGGTTTTAGAAAATCGTGATCCGCATGATGGTGCGTGATAGCTACGCCTTCCACACCTTCCAACAACTTGGGGTAATCAGACAGCCTGAAGTCAAACCCAGGGAAGGCTCCCCCCTCATACGGGTCCAGCAAAAGCTTGTGTCCTCCTGCTTCAACCACAAAGCAAGAATGCCCCAGATATCCCAGCCTCATAAGGTAAGAAAGTCTCGCCTTTTAACCCTTGCTGAAACTCAACGCGTAAAAGCGCAGCCGAGAATCGGTCATGTTCCTGATACCTTCCGAAGAGGATCTGAAAAAGGCGCGGGTCTCTGACCTTTACTTCAGCATGACGGAACTCGTGCTGAAAGGAGCCGGCAAAAACCCCGAGGTGACCATGGAGGTCTTCACGAAGTCACTCCCAGAACCCTACAACTTTGGGGTACTTTCTGGGATATCCGACGTCCTTGAACTTCTTCAGGGGCTTCCAGTGGACGTCTTCGCCATGGACGAAGGGAGCGTGTTCTTTGCACAGGAGCCGGTACTCGTGATAAGGGGCAAGTACCTGAGCTTCGCCTCATATGAACCCGAGATTCTTGGCTTCCTCTGCGAGTCGTCTGGATCAGCCAGTCGTGCTGCAAGGATGCGCTTGGCAGTTGGGCAAGACAAGCTCTTGTACGCCTTCGGCACGAGACGGTCCCATCCGGCTTCTTCTTTGGCCAAAGAAAGAGCTGCCATAGAGGGAGGCTTTGACGGTACTTCCAACGTCTTGGCCGCCGAGAGAATCGGGATCAAACCGGTGGGCACGATTCCTCATTCTCTGGTGCTGGCTTTTAGTTCAGAGCAGACGCCCTTCAACCAGCGGGAAGCATTCACGGCTTACGATAGATACGCACCTGCGGACGCCCCAAGAACAGTGCTGATTGACACGTTCTTTTCTCCAAGAGCGGAAGCCCGCATAGCGGCTCAGGCCCTAGGAAGACGCTTGCAAGGAGTTCGCATCGACTCTGGAGACCTTGCGAGGGAAGCTGAAGAGGTGAGGTGGGAGCTCTCCATGCAGGGGATCCTACCCAAGATCACGCTAAGTGGAGGTCTGGATGAGTACAAGCTGGAACAGCTGGCTGGGCACGCTGACGCCTTCGGGGTAGGCAACGCGGTCACCGATGCGCCAACCATTGACTTCGGCATGAAGATATGCGAGGTCGACGGGTTCCCCATATCAAAGACGGGGCATCTTCCGGGCAGAAAAGACGTCTACCGTGACGAAAAGCTCTGGATCGACTACGTTGTCCCAGCTGGGAGCTCTGCGCCTGCAGGAATCCCACTATTGAGACAGTTCATGCGGAATGGCACGCTGTTGGAAGCGCCAAGAGATGTGCTTTCTGCAAGGAAGGACTTGCTAGATTCCATCTTCTCCATGCCTCCTGAGCTCAGAGACATCCACCACAAGGCACCCGATAGGATCAGGATCTTCCCGGGAGTATCTAAGAGCCAGCTCTAGGGACCGCTCAAAGGAAAGCACGTGCAAGGCTTATAGCCCTTGGGTGAAAACCAAGGGGCTCGTGGTCCAGTCAGGATAACCGAAAGGTCCCAAAGACGGCGGCCTGCGGAGCCGTTGATCAGGGGTTCAAATCCCCTCGAGCCCGCCATTTTTATAACGGCGTAATACTTAAAAACAGGAGGCCTACATACGAGAAGATGAAGAGCCTGGCCAGGTGCGAAGAGTCAGTCAAGTTCCTGCTCCCAAGCGTAAGGGCTGAGGTAGCCAGGGTGCTGATATCCAACTACTCCATGAGCGAGAGTCAAGCAGCTACCCTGCTTGGCGTTTCACAAGCATCCGTCAGTCACTATCTGAGCGGGGAAAGGGCAAGGGAACAAGAACTCACAAGACCTTGGGCAGAAGACATACATAGGTTTGCGGAAAGCATGGCGGAGGCGCTGGTGTCTGGAAAAAGCATTGATCAGATCTCTGCGAGATATTGCGAGCTATGCAGGAAAGTCGGTATAGGACTTAGAGACGAAAGCCAAACGATAATTTGACAGGACGACCAAGGAATTTTGCACAATCCTTCGAAAAGCTTATATTATGCCGATTGGTTACTTAAGGTAAATGTTGACGAAAATTATGATAAATGGCGAATGGGTAGATGAAAACGAGGCGAACAAAAGGGTGAAGATACTAACAAAGGGAGAAAGAAAGTTCCTCTCCGCGTTGAACGCTTTGAAACAGCCCAGTTCAATCAAGAAGATATCAGAAAGGGCCGGCATGGGTACCGTGTATTGCTACATAGTGGCTAAAAGCGCAGAGAAAAAAGGCTACGTCAAGAAGTTCGGAGGAAGAGGGGCTCTCTATGGGCTGACAGAAGAGGGATTCAACGCCCTCAAAATGGACAGTCCAGAGCTGATCTCTAGCTCCTGAGCAGCTGAAGGTGCTTTGTGCCGCAAACTTCCTGTGCCGCCGAGCCTCCACCGTAACCGAGGCTGACCGCGAGGGAAACCGTGCGGTCCCCAAATAGGTTAAGGACATCTGCCTCCATCATCATCGCGGCTAGTTCTTCAGAGGAAAGCGGGTAATCTCCAAAGAACGCAGGGTCTATGTAGAGGACCAGGCCACCACAGGTCAGGGTCTTCCCAAGAAGCTCCGCGTCGCATGCCCCAAGCACAGCAGCCTCGCTGGTGCGATGAAGCTTGGCGTAAAAAAGGTCTGTCCTTTTCCCGCTCAACTCAACTCAAAAGGTCGAACTGACGGTTAAGCATTCTCTCCGAGAAGTTCGACCGAGTTGGGTCCGGTGGGAGTCGAACCCACTTGACAGGCTCCGAAGGCCTGCGCCCATCCCGTGTTAGGCGACGGACCCGCCGTCTCGCGGCAAGGGTTTTTATGCATGTCCTGAGGGCTGCTCTGGCTCGGGATGAAGCTCCTTCTTCGAAAGTATGCGGCCTTCCTCGTCAACGTCGTAAAGTATCGGCAAACCTGTCGGTATCTCAAGCAAGGGTATGTCTTGCTCCGATATGTGCTCCAGGAACATGACTATGGAACGTAGACTGTTGCCATGAGCAGAAACCAAGACGTTCTTTCCCATCTTCAGGTCGGGCAGTATGCAGTTCTCAAAGAATGGAACAGTTCTAGCTTGGGTATCCTTCAGGCTCTCTCCGTTGGGTGGCTTGACGTCGTAGCTCCTCCTCCAGAGCTTTACTTGATCCTCTCCGTAGCGCTTCGCGGTTTCGGCCTTGTTGAGGCCCTGAAGGTCACCGTAATGCCTTTCATTCAGGTGGAAGTCCTTTATGATTGGAGGATTCTGCCCCAGAGCTCTAAGGCAGATCTCTAGTGTCTCGATTGCCCTCGATAGCACGCTGGTGTAGGCCACGTCAAACCTGATTCCCTCTTTCTTCAGCGTTTCACCAGCGAGAGAAGCCTCTCTTCTTCCCTTTTCGGTAAGAGGGACGTCCGTCCAACCAGTGAACCGGTTTTCCTCGTTCCAAAGCGATTCTCCGTGCCTGATCAAGCAAAGTTTGGCCATGCGCGTAAACGGAAGGCCCTTAAATGCGTGATGGAAACAGGATAAAAGCCAAGGGTTATAAGGCCCAGCCAAGCAACCATATGACCTCCGCAAACGACTACAAGCAGCTGCTTCAAAGGCTAAGAGCTGGCCTTCCACAGACTCAAGCCAAGAGTGACTGGTTCGAAGTTCCCAAGGCAGAGCTGAAAATTCTTGGAAGGAAGACCTCTCTGGAGAACTTCGGCGACATATGCGAGCTGTTTCAGAGGAAGCCACAGCAGCTGTACGTCTATCTGACAAAGAAACTTGGAACGGCAGGAAACTTAGAAGATCACAAGCTGATCTTCAACAGCATCATATCTCAAACGCAGATCGACTCAGCCCTCGAGACCTACTACCAAGATTACGTGAAATGCCCCGTGTGCGGCAGACCTGACACCACCCTCGTGAAAAAAGGACGCGTGACGTACATAAAATGCATGGCATGCGGTGCAGAAAGCCCAGTCAAGTCTGAGTTGCGCTAGGAATTCAAGAAACTCTCTACCTTTCCAGAAAACTGCAAAAGCGCCCGCCTGTAGCCATCTGACCGCGAAAGCGCGAACGCAGAGTTGCCAACGGCGACCTCTGCACCGCCTGGTCCAAACCCAAACGCATCGCCCAAACCGGCTCCCTCTCTGGTGACTTCCATCACGATGTCTTTGACGGCCTTGGCCTTCTTCCTGATGACCATCCATCTGCCGTCTTGAACCCAAGGGCCTCTCAAAAGCTCGGTAGACTTCAACCACTTGTCAGCGAACCGCAAGGCACTTTCCTGCATGTGCACTGGAGGGCCGTATACCAGCTCACGCCCTGGAAGTCTTGTGGACTCAAGCTCGAAGAAGAGGTAGACCAGGTCCGACTCCACGTACGCAGATGCATCCCAGACTGGCACCCCCCGTCTGATCAAGCTGCTGCTTAGTCCTTCTAAAGCCCTCCAGATCTCGCCCCACAATACGTCATCAACCTGACCCGGTCTCTTTGGAGAAATCTGGACCACCAATAGCCCTGAGCTGTCCTTCTTTTTCGCTGGAAGTTCAGACGGAAAGAAATAATTCGGCGATGGACGCCGAAGCATGAAGCCAGAAGCCGCGACGAAAAGCGAAAAACTCCGTTTAGATACGGAAGCCGCGACGTTTCTTGAGGGATCAACCGGGTCAGGAAGTCCAAGGACGTCGGGACGGCCCTGCCACCCCAAGTTCTGTCCCGGCCTCCAACCCTGAGCTGCTTCTAGCACAGGCCGAAAGCCTCCGAAGCGATCTACCATGACCTCCGCGGCGTACCCAGAGAATCCTCTGACGCGTATCTCAGCACCATAGACCCTTAATCCCTTCAAGAATGCCTTCAGCAACCTAGCTTGATCCTTTTGCTCTGGGGTCAGATGGGAGTTTATGTACCGCGTGTGAAATGGAGTTCTATCGACCGCGCTGACCATCTCACTTGGCGACTTGACTTCATAGCACGGTACGAGATCCACTGGGATGCCGCCATAGAATCCCCTCACGTATGGGTGCTCGGCATAGCTCATCCTTTGATCCCTTAGCACGGTTGAGCCAACCTGCAACGTCACCTTCTGCATGTCGCTCAGGGGTGTCCCCACTGGAAAGAGAAGAAATACGTCGAGCTCTGGACTTCCAGCCAGCCATGTGCCCTTTGCCACAGATCCCTCCAGCTCAACCCTAAAGGCCGAGGACACAGAAATGCGGGACACCAGCTCTGAGGAAATAGAGAGTATCCTGTCCTGCTCTTGCGACGAGGGGACAATGCGAGCCAGGACCTCGGCCAACACCGAATCAAACCCTTCGCTGCTCAACAGTTTCCCCTCGGGCAGGCGAACTTCGGCGGGCTGGCTTCAACTCTCAACTTTCCCACCTAGCCTTTCCACCTCCCTCTGAATCAAAAGAGATGCGGCCTCGACAGAATCCTGAGCTTTCTGCTTCGACTGCGACGCATACTCCACGTGAACAAGCATGCTTGGTTTGCCTGCTTCAAGACGAGGGTGTGTCTTCACGTAAAGAAGCTCGTCCTGGGACACCAGCTGCCTGACGAACGGAGCCAAAGAGGCCTCATAGATCCCTAGGACCTTGAACTCCTTCTCTGCTAAGAACAAACTCTGCTCACGAGCCAGCACAGGCACGACGTGATGCTCGAACATGGCTTCCATCTCGGACGGAACGCCGGGAAGCACCACGATCCTCTGGGTCTTTCCCTCGCCAAGCTCAATCCACGCCCCCACGGCCATCCCCACAGGATTTTGCAGTGGCTTGGCCCCCTCTGGCAAGTACGCCATCTTCAGCCTCTCGGGCGTCATCTGTTGCCCTTCCCTGGCCACAGAGCCACCGACCCAGACCGCGGCCTGTTCATCTTTCTTCATCTTTCTGCTGAGAGCAACGGCTACAGACTCCATGGTCACGTCATCATATGTGGGACCAAGACCGCCAGTGACCACGAGCAGCTCTATTTCCCTCGAAAGAGCTTCCGTTATAGCCTGAGATATCTGAGCCTGTCCGTCCTCTACGACCGTTATCCTCTTGACGACAAAACCCAGAAGCGTGAGCTTTCTGGCGAGATAGGCCGCGTTCGTATTTACCGTCCGGCCAGTAAGGATCTCATCACCGATGGTCAGCAGCTCCGCCCTAGCCGCGTACCCGCTCTGAAAGGCGCTCAAACCGAAAGAAACCAGAGGTAAAATATAAACCGTTAAGGTTTTATCGGAGTCGAATAAAGGCGAACTATCCCTCCCTCGAGAACCTCCATTCCCCCCGACCCCAGTTAGAGTTAAATTCTACGGCCTGGCTAGGTCGCGCATGGCAAAGCAAATAGAGGTAGACGATGAAGCATATTCCGTCTTAGAAGAGAGGAGGCTGCAGCTTGAGAACAAACTAAAGAGAAAGTTGGACTTCGGCGAGGTGATAAAGGAACTATGCAAAGGTGGACAGCAGGACCCAAACTACGAGATGCTATCCCTCATATGGGAGAAGTTACAGAGCGCGGCGGACACCCTCGAGGAAATAAAGGCCTCCATTCATGAAGGAAGACAGACGACACCCAGCATCCAAGAGCAAACGGTGACAGCTGAGGAAGAGCAAGAAGAGACGCAACCCAGCGAAGAAGTTGTGCAAGCACCGCAGATGGGAAAGAAACCCCGGCTTTTCATACCAACCTCTCCCTCGCAGGGAGGAGAAAGCAGACAACAAGCCCGCCCATCGGATGTCTCGGAAGATAAATTCATAAAATTCATAAAAGATGTTGGAGCATACCAGCTATCAAGGCTCAGGAAGCCCTTAGCTCAACTGAAGCAGCTGGAACAAGAGGGGATAATAAGGCTTCTTGGTCCAGAAGACGACCAGATAGTTGTCTATGGACCGTCGTACGATGCCATGATGTCAAGATTGCCCATGACTCAAGCTCAAGTAGATGCTCTCTCGCCAGCCGAAAAGAAGATACTCGAAGAACTTCACAGGATAAACTTGGTTTATGTGGATCAGCACAGGATCTGGAGAAGCACCGCCCGACGAACGGATCCTCAAAAGACGTAGTAAATCCTGAGAAAAGTTGCCAAGGCCACCAAGCTAACTAGAAAAAGCAGCTGCTGACCTTGAACCGAGTGCGAGGAATGGGTGGAGGCAGCTGTCAGGATTGCTACCCACAGCTCCCCTATCCAGCCGACGTACTCCCAAAGCCTGTAAAAGAAGTTCGCAGACTCGACTTGAAGCAAGTTCAGGTAGCTCATGTACGGTACCATGGACGCCAACAAAATGGACGCAATGCCCAATACGAGCATCGGGAATAGAGAATAAAAGGAGAAGTAAAAGAGATGTTTAGTACCACCCTTGGAGTCCTTGGTCTTTCCAAAGAAAAACAGAATCAACCAGACCACCGCGAAGTTAAAGAGAACCTCCAAAACCACATGTATGCCATAGTAGTACGCAGAGAGAGCAAGCGTGTAAAAGAAGAGAGACTGCTGTTGATATATCCACTGAACTACTGGCGGTCCTTGAATGCCCAGAGGAGGAGACTCAGCTACATATATCTTCGAGATGAGTACGACGTCGTTCAGCACACCAGCGGCTATCACCCCGAGGAAAATGATGAGGGGCCAAGAGCCAGATTCCCTTTGCTTTATTTCCTCGAAGGCACTCAAGGGTCTGTACAACAGATCGATCAGGGGGTGCTTCTCTCCTTCCTCAAGGCTCATGCAGGGTTTTGCCAGAAGCTTTTATGCCTTTTTGGCTTCCGCAGAGAGCCATGCCCGCAACTTCTGACTCGCGGCTGCCGAGAACTCCTCCAACCCAGCATCGTTGACAAGATACATGTCAGACAACGCTATGAGATTTCCCAAACCAAAAGAAAGCTCAACCGAATCCCGCTCGTGCAGCTCGTTGAGGCTCTTTGGGTCTCCTGCTCTTCCCCTTCCATACAGTCTGGTAAACCTGTCTGAAAAAGATGACAAGACCGCCAATACCGTAGCAGAATCTACGAAGGGCCAACTCCTAACGGCCTCGAGCTCGCTTTGACTTCTCATGCCATCAATCACCAGGGTATCAATCGACGCTTCATCAAGCTCAGAGATCATTTCATATGTCAGCTGCGCAACCGCAGTCGGTCCCCTTTCTTTGCGCAACTCCTGGGTCAGAAAGTCAAAGTTCTGAACAGTAGATTCCAACCCTCTTCTGGCGAGCTCGTGCCTCACCGCGTCGCCCATAGATACGGTCAAAATGCCCATGAATCTAGCTATGTTCGAAACCGTGGATTTGCCTGCTCCAGGCATCCCAGTCAACACCAAGACCCGCATGATCAAAAAAGTTGTAGTGCTTTTAAGCGCAGCTCACCCCTTCATCCATGCGCGCATTCGTAGCAGTGGACATCCCTCAGGAAGTCAGGGAAAGCGAAGGACTCAGGCATGTGCTAGGAGGCCTCAAGGGGGTACCCGGCCTGAGACTGGTTTCGCCCTCGGCACTGCACATAACCCTTGCATTTATGGGAGAGATCGCAGAGAATCAGGTCGCTGCCACACTAGATGCCCTGTCCTCTGTTAAGGAACCGGCATTTCAAATAAGCCTAAGGGGCCTGGGGGGTTTTCCCCGCAATCAAAGCTGCAGGGTAGTATGGCTGGGCGTGGATGAGGATGCAGCAACCCTGCTTCAAAGCTTGGCTGAGAACGTCAGAAGGGCGCTGGACCTGAAAGCTCTCCCGTACGATAAGAAGCCATTCACGGCTCACGTCACTGTCGCAAGAAGCAAGATCCCAGTGGACATCAAAGCAGCCGCCAAAGAGGTAGACACCCTACAATTGGGGCGCTTTTTGGCCAAGGAGTTCAGGCTCAAGCAAAGCGTCCTGAGGGCAGAGGGACCAACTTACTCCGACGTCGCAGTGTTTCCGCTGGAAGGAACCGGTCTACGACCTGGTCTTGAGAAGTAGACGGAGAGAGTGGCCCCCGTAGCCACTAGAGCTAACCCTCCAAGGAAGAACATCATGGTGGTTGCCACCACAAACTCGGCCGGGTTGTGGAGACCACTCATCATGAGCAAGGCAACGGTTGGGTTAAGCCACAGGAAAAAGCCGAACGCGGTCATGGCACCTCCTGGAATCCCTAGAGAAAGCAGGATAGATTTCGGGCTCAGCCCATCGTCTTTTGGAGATGAGCGCTCAGCCAAGCTTGGGAAAGCTCTCCACAAGGCTTTCAAGATGGGAGGAACGGCCACGAACTCGAAGGGAAGCATCGTGATGAGCCACCATGAAGTGAGCCCCAACGCGATCGCCATGCCCCTGACGCTGAGAGGCGATGGCCAACCGACGAAAGCCGAAAGATACCATACCACGCCCAGACCTGCCACCACGTTGCCAATCAGCAACGAGAGCACCGTTACCCAGGCAAACCTTCTCCAGCTGAACTTGCTTGCCAAATATCCCAGCACGAAGAAACCAACAAAGTTTCCTGGCACTCCTGCCATCAAGCTGAGGGGAACGTTCCCGTTTGTCAGCATGGCGGCCACGAATGTCCCTATCGCAGCCCCCAGTCCTCCAACCCAAGGACCAAACAATATTGCAAAAACCGTTGGGAATACAACTGCAGGCCTGAACTGGCCGATTCCCCAGGGACTAGCCGTGTACTCCGTGAGCATCGATCCAACTGCGTAGAGGGAAGCCGAAACCGCAAGCATGGCAACATCAAGCGATAGCGGCGCCCTGGATCTCATGATTTTGTTGAAGAGGCTGGATTTAAACCTTGCCAGCTATATTTATGAAATACGTATAAATCGCAATAATAACGAATAGATTTCGTTCGCACCAGCTTTTTAAGCCTGAGCTGCCGGGTCAGCAGCTTGCAGGACGACCTGCTGAACTTCTCAGAGCCCCGCGCAAACGTCAGGGCAAACGGAGAGGTAGAGCTCGGAGAAGAGGTGGGCTGCGACGGTTCAACAAAGAAACCAATACACGTCATCACACACGCGCATGCCGACCACATGGGAGGTTTGACGACCGGAGGTAGGTTGGTGGCCACCCCTGAAACTCTGGACCTTTTGGCTGCGCTGGGCAAGCTCAAGCACAAGAACCCTCTGGGGCTCGCCTACGAGAAACCCCTTCAACTGAAAGACGGAACGCTCACCCTCTTCAAGGCCAACCACATACTGGGAGCCGCGCAGGTCATGGTAGAGACCAAGGAGGGCTCCATGGCCTTCACAGGAGACTTCAAGTTCAACGGGACGCGCGTCCTCCATCCAGATGAGCTGGTGATCGAGGCCACTTACGGAAGACCTGAACAGCGCAGGAACTACACCGATGTGGACTTGCTGCTTGTGGACCTCGTGGAGACCGCGCTTCAAAAGGGACCCGTGGAGGTAATGGCCTCCAATGGGAAGCTGCAGGAGGTGCTCGCCTTGCTGGCCCAGCTTCCAAGGGGGATACCCATCATAGTGGACAGCAAGGGATACGCTATTGCAAGGGTCTACGAGAAGTACGGTGTCAGGCTTCCAGAATACCTGGAAGCGTCCACTGAGCGCGCGCTGCGCGCCGTCAGAGACAAGGCTTACGTGGCCCTCTGGCCTCTCAACGCCAGACATACCTCGCGCACGACAACCGTGCTTGTCACAGGAAGAAGCATGAAACCGTTTGAAAGACTCAAAGATAACCTGTATCTGGTTGGTCTGAGCGATCACTCCGACTTCGACGACCTAGTCCTTTACGTTCACGAAAGTCATCCCAGGATCGTGATCACAGACGCTTACAGGAGTCCCTCTGCACCCATACTTGCAAAGGAGCTGCAGGAAAGGTTGGGCATACGCGCCTTGGCAAGGCCTCAGGTGGGCTCGGGAAATATGGGCTGAATGCGCTCCGCCATTTGCCTGAGCGTCATCCATTCCTCGGCGGATATGGGTTCATAGGACTCCGCTGCCTCAATTATGCTTGGAACAAGCCTGTGATCTGAGGCGGTGGCATATGCCGAAACACCAGGCTGAGAGAGGGAGAAGTCAAAAGCCATCCTTATGACCTCAGGGTCATCAAATGGCTCGTACCAAGGGCGATAGGAGTGAGGCTCTTTGGTCCATCTCTGCTTGGCTATGACCTTTATGGCGATGACCCCCATGTCCTTCTCAAGGGCCAGGTTGAGCACTGGCCTGAAATCGCTTTTCGAAGTGGGTTTATGATACATGATGAAGTTGACCGGGAGCAAGACAGATTCAAACGGATATCTACGTATGGCCTCTGCAAGGACCGTCATGTCAGCATGCCCGGTTATTCCGATGTGCTTTATGAGGCCTTGCCTCTTGGCATCTTCAAATGCCTCCACGGCTCCCCCAGGGCCAAGGGCCTTGTTCAGGTCCTCCATGGTATTGACTGCATGAAGCTGATATAGGTCGAAGTACTCAGCTCCCGTTCTCTTGAGGCTCGACTGGAGCTCCTCCCAAGCTCCCTTTCCTTCGCGAGCCATGGTCTTTTCAGCAACAAAGATGCTGTCCCTGTACTCCCTGATCCAATGAGACAAGTGCACCTCTGCATCCTCATAGCTGGGTGCAACGTCGAAGTAGTTCACACCGTGGTCCAAGGCCAAGCGCACGGTCGAATCTATCTCCCCTGGAGAAAGAGAACGCCATCCCACGGCCAGTGATCCAAGGGCAACTATGCTAGTCCAATAACCTATCCTACCAAACCTCCTTTTCTGCATCAGATAGCAGTGCACAGAGATAAAAACAGATCGGTCGACCAGAGTTCTGACATCCTCTCATCCCTGAAGGAATTGAGGTTCCTGATCCAACGACGCGTAGGTAAAGCAACAAGGGCCTTGCCAATTCAGGCTTGCATCAAAACAAGTCCCAATCCCGGCGACGAGAAGACGACCGACGCCGCGGATCGAGACACGGTTTCGACCAGCCCGACACTCAAGCGCCAGAGGTTGCACTCAACCGTCTCTCAAATGCTCTCGAGCCAGAGGTCGTAAATACTTATAAGGTCCAGCCGAAAAAGTTCGGTGAACTTTGATGAGCGTTATTCCAGCCAATCTTGGAGGTGTACCAGTGCTCCTCCTCAAGGAAGGCTCTCAGCGCACAACGGGTAAAGATGCGCTTAGGAACAACCTTTCAGCCGCCATAGCAATTGCCGAGGCGGTAAAGCCTACCCTGGGGCCCAGGGGAAGAGACAAGATGCTTGTGGACTCTCTTGGCGACATAACCGTGACCAACGATGGGGCCACGATACTCAAGGAAATGGACGTTCAAAATCCTGCCGCCAAGCTGATGGTCCAGGCTTCTAGGACCGTGGACGATGAGGTGGGAGATGGGACGACCTCTGCGGTGGTGCTGGCAGGTGCCCTGCTAGAACAAGCTTCCAACCTCATTGAGAAGGACATACACCCAACCCTCATAGCCTCAGGATTTCAGCATGCAGCCGAGATAGCTGACAAGGTCATCGACTCCATATCAAAACAGGCAGATGATGACCTGATACTTCAGGCAGCGCTTACCTCCATAGGGAACAAGGTAGAAGGAGATGCCAAGAGAAAGCTGGCAAAAATAGCCGTTGACAGCGTCAGCCAAATAAAGGAAGAGAGAGACGGAAAGATAATAATAGATCAGGACCTCATACAGATCACGAAGAAGCAAGGCATGGGTTTACTGGACACCGAGCTTGTCTACGGTGTGGTTTTGGACAAAGAAGTGGTGCACCCAGCCATGCCCAAGGTGATAAGAGATGCGAAGATAGCCATAATCGACGCTTCCCTAGAGATAGAGAAGACGCAAATAGACGCCGAGATCAGGATCGCCGATCCCAGCCAAATGAAAGCCTACTTGGACGAAGAGGAGAACATGCTCAAGGAAATGGTTGACAAGATCCACGCCTCAGGCGCAAACGTCGTGATCTGCCAGAAGGGCATAGATGACGTGGCTCAGCACTTTCTAGCCAAGCTGAACATACTAGCGGTGAGGCGGGCCAAGAGAAGCGACATGGAGAAGCTGGCAAAGGCCACGGGCGGCAACATAGTCACAAGCCTCGAAGACCTTTCTCCGAGCGACCTAGGGCACGCTGAGCTGGTCGAGGAGAGGAAGATAGGAGATGACAAGATGGTCTTCGTGGAAGGCTGCGCAAACCCCAAGGCCGTCAGCATACTCCTCAGAGGCGGGCTGGAGAGAGCAGTAGACGAAGCCGAAAGGGTGCTGAAGGACGCTCTTTCCGTTGTCGCGGACCTTTACAGGTCAAAGGCAATCGTCCCAGGTGGCGGAGCCGCCGAGGCCGAGATCGCGAAAACCCTCAGAGCAGAGGCTGCCAAGATAGGAGGAAGAGAGCAGCTCGTCGTAGAGGCCTTTGCGGACGCGATCGAGGCCATACCAAGGACCCTTGCGGAGAACGCAGGACTGGACTCTGTCGACGTCATAACTGAGCTCAGGGCCGTCCACGAGAAACCTGACGGCGTAAACATGGGAGTCAGCATGGATGGTACGGAGCCAGTCGACATGTTCAAGCTGGGCGTCGTCGAGCCAGCCCTTGTGAAGAGACAGGTCATCAGAGCGGCAACAGAGGCAGCGAGTGTGATCGTCAGGATAGACGACGTCATAATGAGCGCAAGAAGCAAGGCACCCTCCACGCCAAAGGGAGGCCCTTCAGAGGGCTCAAACGACTGAACATGGTTTTTTTGCTGAGCGGTACTCCAGGAACTGGAAAGACCCAGACGATTCTCCAGCTCCAAGCCATGGGACTGAAGGCCATAGATCTGGGTCAGCTCTTGGCAAGAGAAGCAGTCAGTCGGGATGACAAAAGAAGGGGAGCAAAGGTCATAGACGAGAGGAAGGCCCTGCTTCTTGCGAAAGAGGCCTCTTCCAAGTTCCAGGTGTTGGCCTGGACAGACCTTTCTTTCTTAGACAGCACCCCAGAGGCTGTCATCATCCTAAGGACAAATCCCCTGACCTTGAAGAGGAGGCTGGAATCCAGAGGCTACGCAGAGGACAAAGTCAAGGAAAACGTGGCGGCGGAGTTCTTGGGTACCGTTCAGTTCAACTTTCTCAGGAAGTGGCCAGATAGATCCTTTGAGCTAGACACGACGATGAGTACCCCGAGCGAGATCGCCGCGCAGATCGTGTCGTGCTTTGAGGGAAAGCTGAAGTCATCACCGATTGACTGGACCGTGGCCATGGAGGAATCAGAGCTGCTCCAGTTGCTGGACTACCTGGCTACCTGGATGCCAGAAAGACCCAAGGATCTCCATCTTCGGCGACGAGGGCAGTCGGCTTGAGGTTAGCTTATATGCGGTCGGCGACCCAAACTTATGAGAATAGCGTTCTTTGTCTGGGAATATCCTCCCTCGTTGGTTGGCGGTCTAGGAACGTATGCCGAATACATAACCAAGGAATACGTCAAGATGGGGCATGAAGTACACGTCTTCACCCTAAACAGAGGAGAGCCCGAGCATTCTCTTCTGGAAGGGGTGCAGGTCTACAGGCCCAAGATAGTTGACGCCACGAAGGTCTTCCCACCGATAGTTAGCGATGAGTTGAAGAAGTGGGGGATAGCGCTCAAGACGTTCAGCGACATCTTCACGTACAATCTGATCTCTGCGAACATGATGACCTTTGAGATGATGGGCTCGCGCGAGTACAAGTATGACTTGGTCACAGGGCACGATTGGTTAGGAGCGCCTGCTGGCATAATAGCGAAGAACAACGCATCCATCCCGTTCGTCTTTCACGTCCACTCCACCGAGTGGGGAAGGAGCGGAGGCGGAGGATCACAAGTGGTCACGCAGATAGAAGAGACGGCTCGCGACGAAGCTGACCGCATAATCACTGTCAGTCATGCCATGAGGGACGATCTGGCCCAACACGGCTGGCCTGAGTCCAAGATAAGCGTTGTCTGGAACGGCGTGGATCCCGAACTGTACGACCCAGAGAGGTATCCAAGGGCAGAGTGGCACGCCATAAGGGAGAAGTACGGGATAAAAGATGATGAGATAATGATTCTGTTCGTCGGAAGGCTGACCTGGGTCAAGGGCGTGAGGAACCTGATTCAGGCAATGCCCCAGGTGCTCCGGGAACACCCCAACGCGAAGCTCATAGTCCTGGGAAAGGGAGAAGAGCAAAGAGACCTCATGGAACTGGCGAGCCGTTTAAACGTTGAAAATCACGTGATCTACAGGTTTGACTTCGTAGAAGAGCACGAGAGGATCTTGCACTACGCCGCATCCGACCTCTGCGTTTTTCCATCCACCTACGAGCCGTTTGGAATAGTGTCGCTGGAAGCCATGTCCATGGCAAAGCCAGTGGTCGTGGGGGCACATGGGGTGGTGGGATTTAGAGAACAAGTGATCCCGAACGGCCCAGATCAGTGCGGATTCCACATAAACGGAAACGATCCCAACGACATAGCGTGGGGCATAAACGCGGCACTGGCAAATCCACAGCAGCTGAAGGTGCTCGGAGAAAACGGAAGAAAAAGGGTACTCAACTACTTCACCTGGGACAAAGTTGCAAGGCAAACCGCCGACATCTATCAGTCTCTCCTGAAGCGAGAAAGCAGTGGACTGGACGGGATTTGAACCCGTGACCCCCCGCACGCCAAGCGGGTACTCTTCCAAGCTGAGCTACCAGCCCATCGTGTTGGCCTGGAAGCCCTTATATGGGTTTCGGGCCCAACGCAACAGATCGGCCAAAGACGCAGGATCCCCTGGAGAGGAGAGCAGGACAGACCGAAAGCCCAATCCCTCGAGCTGTCCCAACAGGTCCTTGGCGTCCTTCACATCCCATGAGGGCTGTTCGAGAGACCCAAGGAGCTGGGCGTTTCTCTCCGTCCTGACGAGGACGTAAGGAATGAGTCTCTCGTCCTGCGCAACGTGCGCGATGTCCCGCAGATTTATGCCCAAGAAAAAGCTGGCAGGAAGGGACAACCTCTTTCTCTGTTCCTCTTGAGGTTTCCTGAAGCTAACGATTAGGCCTGCGTGCACGCCCTCAGACAAAGCTGAGAGTAGCGCGGCCTCAGAAGACAAGAGGCCACATGCCTTGCCATGCGCTGGCTGATCTCCTTGTGTCAGCAACAGCCAAACTCCCATCTGGACTGCCGTCATGATCAACGACTGAAGGTGTAACTCATCCACGTCAAGAAGACGCTGGTTCACTATGATTGTCTTCTCTTCCTCCAACCTCTCGATGAGCATCTGCGCAAGCACCGCCGGCAGAACCGCTGGCCGCCCAAGCGGGGAGTCTGGGATGTCGAATCCGTCAAACCCAGAGAGAACATCCGCTTGAGACATCACTCCCCGCAAGCCTCCTCCCGGATCTATCTCAGCGAAAAGCTTCAATTTACTCAGTCCCTGAGGAAGCTGGATTTATTCCTTGCGGGAAAGCGGTGAACTGCCTCGCGCCACTCTCCCCTTCGAGGACAGACGTCTATCCGCGCAGTCACATGGCGCAGACCCGAAGAAGCGGCCTTGGCACGCGTACATTCAGGTTGGCCAACTGCGATCACATTGGCGATCACCCTGATTCGATAAATCTCCGCAACGGAATCATCAAACCCTTCCTCACAGACCCCAGCTCCTTACCCAGTTAGGGTTAAATCGCCTCCTACAAACCGCGCCAACTTGGAACCGGATTTCAAGCTCGTGATAGTCGTAAGGCGCGACCTGGGCATGTCCTGCGGGAAGATAGCCGCGCAGGTGGCCCATGCCAGCGTCATGGCCGCGCTTGACGCAGAGAGAAACAGAAACCAAGAATTTTCCCTCTGGCTTCAAGGAGGGCAGAAGAAAGTGATCGTGAAGGTCAAGACGCTGTCAGAACTTCAAGAGGTGGAGAGAAAGGCCAGAGAGAGCGACCTGCCAGTTCAGGTCGTCAAGGACATGGGGCTGACAGAGGTTCCTCCTGGCTCGGTCACTTGCATCTCCATAGGCCCGTCGACCTCAAGCAAGCTGGATCCCGTAACGGGCAGTTTGAGACTCCTGCGAGGAGACATCGATGCGCTGGGAAGAACTTGGAATAGTTCGCACGCTTGAGACATCCGCGGGGGGCAGGGTCTTGGGGCCTCTCGGGTTCGCAGTACGCGAGATCGCTCTACCCCACCACGTGTGTCCTGAACCGTTCGGAGGGAACGGTCAGTTCTATTTGGGAGCACTGGCAAAGGTGGGACTCTCAACGCTGGACGCCCTTGATGAAGCAGAACGCTCCTTGGGCAAGGGGTACAACCTGAGATATTCCGGGCTCAAGGATGCCAACGCCGTTTCCTGCCAGTACATCTCGGCCGATGCCCCCATAAGGGCCATGAGGGGGAACGGTTGGGCACTCATGCCGCTTGGCCGGACAAGCGTCCCTCTAGATCACGCGTTTCTCTACGGGAACAGGTTCTTTGTCCAGGTACTTGGCGCCCAGCGCCCGGAGCTGCTGATTTCCCCGGAGGTAGGTCTGCCTCAGAGGAAATTTCCAAACTTCTTTGGGCCTCAGCGCTTCGGGCTAGTGCCTCCCTTCACTCATCAGATGGGTAGGATGATCCTCCAAGGAGAAGAGCCCGAGGAGCTGAGGAGAGCGGCGCCCCGGCTGAGAGCCAAGCTAACCGCGCTTGCAGTCCAGGCCTACCAGTCTTACCTGTTCAACCTGTTCCTTAAGAGAAGGATCCTCTCATTGCGCGAGCCCCTGTCTCCTCACCCAGGGGATCTCGTGGCCCCGCTGAACGTGCTCGGTCTTCCAAACTACTCCTTGATTCACCGCGTCGAAGAGGTGGTAAAGAGAGGAGAGGTGCTGCTGATCCCCGTACCTGGAGAGGGCGTGAAGGGAAACGAGGTCTACGACGAGCTGCTCAGAGAGGAAGAGGAACTGCCCCCCAAGGGAGTGAAGGGATGGTACAGGGAAGCCTCGTTTTCTCCGCTTTCCTATGGGGCCCAGCTACACAAAGACAGAGCTCACCTGAGCTTCGAGTTGAAAAAATCACAGTACGCCAGCGTGTTGCTGCACGAGCTGCTTGGAGGAGAAGAACCAATTCCTCTCAGGGCTCGAGCCTCCTCTTGTCCCGCGGGAACAGCACTGCCTCCCTCACGTTTGAGACACCCGTGAGGGCCATGACCAACCGCGCCAACCCCAGCCCGAAGCCGGCATGAGGTGGCATGCCATATCTGAACCACATCAGGTGCTTCTTAAAGGACTCAGGATTCAGCCCTTGCTCCATCAACCTTTTCCTCAGGAGGTCGCCGTCGCTCACCCTTGTGGCCCCGGAGGAAAGCTCAAGCCAGCCGTACATGAGGTCAAATGACTCGCTTCTGGTCGGGTTGTCCTTCAGAGGCTGAACGTAGAAAGGCCTAGCCCTCGTCGGCCAGTTCACTATGAAGTAGTAGCCTGGGTAATGCTTTGAGATTTCCTTCAGCTCGGGCGTGCCGAGGTCACCTTCGTGCTCGTGGGGCACGCCTGCCTCGTCTAGAAGCTTGACCGCCTCATCGTACTCCAAGCGGGGTATCGAGTCGACTTCCTCCAGCCGGGAGCGCCCGAGCGCCTTGAGATCCTCCTCGTTTTCACTGTTGACCTCTTGCACCACCGCCTTGATCAGACCCGTCATGAGGTCCATGACGTCCTCGTAATCAAAGAAGGCAGCTTCCGCGTCGACCATCGTGACCTCGGCCAGATGCCTCAGCGTGTCGCTCTCCTCAGCCCTAAAGGCGGGAGCTATCTCGTAAACTCTCTCGAAGTCTGAGGTCAGCACCTCCTTGTACAGCTGCGGGCTCTGCGAAAGGTACGCCAACCTGTCGTAGTAGAAAACGCTGAACAAGTTTGCGCCTCCCTCAGTCGCCGTGGATATTATCTTCGGCGTGAACACTTCCATGAAGCCGCTGTCATCAAGAAAAGACCTGATTGCCCTCACTGTCGTGCTTTCAATCCTGAATATGGCCTGAGGAGCCGCCCTCCTCAGGTCAAGCACCCTGTAATCAAGGCGGGTGTCAAGCTCGGCCTCGGTCTTTCCAACGACGTCCAGGGGGAGGTCGTCCGAGGAGGCCAAGAGCTCTACCTTGCTGACCAACACCTCGGCGCCTCCGGGTGCCTGAGGGGATCTCTTCACCATCCCAGTCACGGACAACACGCTCTCCCTCTTCAGGCCGTCCGTGATCCTCCAAACCTCTTCAGGAGTGTCCTTCCTGTTCATTATGAGCTGGACCTTACCGCTTCTGTCCCTGAGTATCAGGAAACGCAGGCCTCCCAGGTCACGCCTCTCGTGAAGCCAGCCCAGAAGGTGGACCTCAGATCCGTCCAAGGATGGATGGATCTCTGCGCAGAGGTGAGACCTACGGGCCCGGCTCTGAAACATCACGAGACACCGTCAACGCTTGAGCTTGTTCTTCTTGGGCCTCAGAAACTTCCAATGGCACCTTCTGCACTTGACCGCGTTTATTGGGTTCTTGGCACCGCAGCGCCTGCATATCTTGTACTCAAGAAGGACCTTCTCAGCCAGCGCTTTCTTTTCAGGGTCTTCTATGGGCAACTCCAAACAAGTCTTGGCCTCTAGAGGTTATAGGTTTTTCTACTCCTGCGCATATCGCATATGGCAAAAGACGCTTACAGTTTGGCGCAAGAGTCGTTGCAAAAATCCCAGGAACTGGCCAGGATAAGCTCGGACAACTACCTCGGCCTATCTCAGGCCGAAAGCGAACTTTCCTCACGCTTGTCGTTCATGAAGGTGCAGATCCAGAAAAACCATGAAGCCGCACAAAAGTCAAGCGGAGAACTCAGGGCCGAACTCGAGAAGACCAACTCCACCGCCGATGCCCTCTATTCGGCAGGCACGGAAAAGCTCCAGGAGCTGGACAGGGAGTTGATGAAGCTCAAGGAGTGCACTTCCTCTCTAGAGGAAGAGATGGGAAAAAGGCCGCAGGCCAAAGGAAAAGAACAAGCCACTCTTGAGGCGATGAAGCTCTCTCTGTCAATCATGAAGACCTTGCTGCGCTGCCAGGCCGCTTACATGAAGCTACTGGAGAGGCTTGGAGTGCTTAGGTCGTACGTAGAGACTCTTGAGGACCTGACCTCTGGCGAGATCAACTGGAAAGAAGCCCAAAGGCTGTTACCCAAGGAAAAGAGGAGGATCGCTTCCTGAGCAGTCTTATCTTCAACTTGCTCACATACTTCTTTTTCCCCTCGACAACCCTCTCCTCTGTGTATATCTCTGGCCCATCTATGGTCGTGCGCTGATCGAATGAACGAACGATGGCCAGCGCAGCAGCTATGGCAGTCTCCATGCCTCTCCCCTCGCTTACGAGTTCCACGACCCCTTCCCTGTGAAGGAGGGACAAGCAGTCTGCAAACACCTGCGAGACGCTGCTCCCTTCTCCAACCTCCACAACGGCCATGCGATGCAGAGATCGGAAATTAAAAGTCTAACCGTCTGGCGGACCATGGAAAAGGTTTATCTCCTCGCGGACCTCACACTTAGGTGCGGATTGTGGTGTATTACTCTCACACGTCTCTGGTGAAGTACGTGAAGCAGGAGATGCTGAAGTCCGGACTCAACCCGGCAAAAATCGAGGAGGAAGTGGCCGTCGGAAACAGAAGAGTGGACATCATGTATTCGGACACCGAAAACCCCATCGCCTTCGAGTGCAAGAGCTTCAAGCACACAGAAGAGGGTCTTGCAAGCTACGCCGCGGCAAACCCCACCCACAAGAGAGTGCTCGTGATGCCAATGTTCTCGGCCGACGAGATATGGCTGATCGGGTCTGAAGGAAACAGAAGGAAGATAGTTCGCGTCTCGCTGACAGGGGCTCTCACCCAGGGGAGGTCGCGGGAAGGCGCGAGGGTCGCGCAAAGGGTGCGAGCGCTTGGCACTGACGGTTGAGCTGGAATACGGAGGAGTAAAGGACTCTTTCAAGATAGCCAGGGTCCGCTTCCTGGACAAGGAGAAGCTGCTTGCAGCCATCAAGGCCAGACACTCTCAAGTTGCCCTGCTTGACGGAGATTATTCCCCCATGGGGGTGGCCGTCGCCGCAGCCTACACGACCCTAGACACAAGCAGAGGCCTGTCCGTCGCCAAGGACAGAGTCATGCAGCTTCTCTTGAACCTTGAAGGAACAAGGCAACTCTCTTACGCGTCGAGAAAAGCTGCCCCAAAAGGAGAACACGGGTACATCGTTTCGCTGGGGCCAGATGACTTGCTTGAGTCGGAGCGCGGACTGTACCAAGAGGTCCCGATGGACCTTGGCTTGAACGAGGAGGAAGTCTTGAAGGAATTCGCTGCCAGAGCAGAGGGCTTGAACTGGAAGTCCCGGCCCGGAAACGGGTAGTCAGGTAAGGACCATGAAGATCGCGGTGGTTGGGGCAGGACCTTGCGGGCTCCTATTCTCTAGGCTGGCTGCGGAACAAGGGAACCATGTCCTTCTCCTCGAGGAGCACCAAAGGCTCGGCCTGCCCAGGCACTGCACTGGCCTCGTTTCATCCGATGTCTTCGACATGTACGGCGTGACCAGAAGCGAGGTGCCGATCCTTTCCTCTTTCAGGGAAGGCCAAGCCAAGATGGGCAACAAGACGCTCACGGCTCGCTTCTCCCAAGAGGTAGTCGCGATCGACAGGGTAGCCTTCGAGGAGGTGCTTGGAAGGAAGGCAGCAGAGGCAGGAGTCTCGCTGCAACTGGGATCGCGTGCCTCTGCGTCTCGGTCAGACGGAGTTCAGACGGAAATCAGCTTTACCTCTGGTGGCTCAAGGCACGTGGCCTTTGCCGATCTTGTGGTCGACTGTGCTGGCGCAACGTCTGGAATGGCAGGCCTTCAGTACTTAGTCAGAGGAAGAGGACCAAATCGGCCTCAGGTCTTCTTGGAAGCCGAAGCCCCGAGGGAGCTCTTCTACTGGATAGTCCCTCAGTCAAGCGAGAAGTACCTGGTGGGCACGGCATCCAGCCAAAACCCGGCCCAGAAGTTAGATAAGTTCCTCTCTAGTCGCGAGGCTGCAGGTTACTTGGAGGTAGAGGGGAAGATCTCGACCATGGCTGGGACCGTGGTGGTCGGGCCCTCGTCTCCAATTTCATCCAGGTTTCAGGGGGCCTTAGCCGCTGGAGATGCCGGAGGCCACGTGAAGTACACCAGCGGGGGCGGACTGATCTTTGGAGCGCTGTCTGCAGCTGCTCTGGCCGAATCCCTCGAGCGCTCAAATCCTCGGAAGTTGTACTTGAAGTGGTCAAGGAAAAGGAGCATGCAGCTGCGCGCCTATCTTGTCCTCAGACAGGCATACAGGTTCGCCCCAAGACACGTGCTTGAAAGGCTGTTCTCGGAAGAAGTTCAAGACTACCTGCTTCGCAACGAGGTCCCCTACGATGACCACGTTGGCTTCTTCAAAGGCCACGCGTTTGGTCTCCTGGCGGCGGTACTGTCATAAGCCTTGATGGCAAAGCTGAAAAGACGAGGAATCAGAACCCTATGGGCGTGACTTCTGACGTCCCAGGTTTCTACAGGCTGACAGAAGAGGAGAGGATAACCATGCTGGCCCGCTTTGCCTCGATGAAGAGAGAGGAACTACCCTTCCCATCTCCTCCAAGACCTCTTCCACTTGAGAACTCCATAGGTCAATTTCCGCTAAACCTGTCGCTCGCCAACTACTTCTTGATAGATGGTAAGGATTACCTCATACCCATGGTGACCGAGGAGCCGTCCGTAGTGGCCGCCGCCAGCAATGGGGCAAAGATAGCTAGGGCTGGAGGGGGTTTTTTGACCCGTACGCTTGGGTCTACGATGAGGGCTCAAGTGGTCCTGAGAGACGCAGGTAGCCCCCCAGGGGAAGAGGAAATCAGAAGCCTAGAAGAGGAGGTTCGCCAGACGGTAAACCAACAGATGCCAATGGTCGTGCAGGCTGGAGGAGGGTACAGAGGCATGAGCGTCGAGCAAGTGGGGCGCTTCTTGGTGTTCAGCCTACTGATAGATCCGGCCGACAGCATGGGGGCCAACGCCCTTGACAGGGCAGCCGAGGCGATTTCTCCGATGCTGGAACAGAGGTACGGTGGTTCAGCCCTACTCAGGATACTTTCCAACAGGGTACACGAGAGATTCAGCCAAGCCGAGGCCCAAGTCCCTCCAGATGTCGTGGGGGGCCCCGAGATAGCCCAAGCGATATCGGACGCCTCCAGCTTTGCCGAGCTCAACGAGGACAGAGCAGTGACGCACAACAAGGGGATAATGAACGGCGTAGAGGCACTTGCGCTGGCAACCGGAAACGATACCAGAGCTCTCGAGGCAGCAGCTCACGCCTTCGCATGCAGGGAAGGCCGGTATCGTCCTCTCTCCACCTGGACGTTTGACGGGAAGTTCCTCAAGGGAACCCTCACGCTACCCACGCCAATAGGAACGGTTGGAGGCTCCATTGCTGGAAACCCTGCGGCAAAGGCCTGCCTCAGGGTCCTGGGCGTGAAGAGGGCATCCGAGTTGGGAAGGATAATGGCAGCAGTCGGCCTCGCCCAGAACCTTGCGGCGCTCAGAGCCCTGGTGTCGGAGGGGATCCAAAAGGGGCACATGAGGCTAGCGGCCAGAACCTTGGCTGCTACGGCTGGGGCAACCGGTGAAGAGGTGAATGCCGTGGCCAACAGGCTACTGGAGGAGGAAGGTCCCCTGAGGGTCGACCGCGCGAGGCAGATTCTGGAAGACCTCAGGAAAGAACAGCGCAAAGGTAACACCTGATTTTTACGACCCCTGAGGTGAAACCTAGAAGGACACCTCCTGCGCAGGCTGAACGATTTCGCAACACTTAAATCAAGCGCAGGGAAAGGCGCATGGAGTTTGTCGCACTCCCATACGGTCTTACCACCGCTGGTCTAGTGGAGGTCTTGCTGTCCTTCCTCATCGGCCTACTCATTGGGATGATAGCTCGGAAACTGCTGACGCTCGCCTTGCTTCTCTTGGCGCTGTTTGTGCTCCTCTACGCCGTTGGGTACGTTCACCCATCCTCAGTGCAATACCTCACTTCTCTGATCTACAAATACGCTCCTACTGCCCTCAGCAAGGCGCAGGAGCTCTCCTCGGCAATACCCGTTTCATCAATCGCCTTCATCATAGGCTTTGTGGTGGGCATATTGAGAGGGTAAATTGCCTGTCCTTGCGGCTTGGGGTTTCCTGCGAGCTTCGCGACGTGCCGTCATCCGGGCTGTCCAAGCGACCCCGATCCGTACCTCTCGTAAAGACGTGGGCTATTTACGGACCCGTTTGGATCGCGATCGCGCGCTCGTGCCATCGGGTCGACCTCGTCTTTCGGGGCATCCCCAAAACAGCATTCTTGCCCATATTCTTCTCCGCTTCCCCACCCTGACAGAGGGAGTCCCCAGCCATGAAAGATGAAGCTACACGGCCAGGCGCGAGACAAGGTCGAACATCCGCATGTCGGGACCATCCTTCGGTTTCAGCGCGTCGACGAGGGGACGGTGAACGAGCTTTCCGTCAACGGAGGCCACGAGCCATGCCTGCTCCCTGTCGTCTTCGGCCGCGCGAAGCGCCTCTTCTCCGAATAAAGCCCCAAGCAGCCTGCTCGTGGCAGTGGGATTCCCTCCCCTTTGCATGTAACCAAGGACGCTAAGCCTAACGCTGTAGTTCCTATCTCTGGCCAACCTTTCCACCAAGCTCGGCGCATAGCCAGCTCCTTCGGCCATCACTATTATGCTCGAGCTCTTTCCCTTCTTCTCGCCCTCGTCCAGGGAACTCTCGATCTCAGACAAAGTAAACGGGTGCTCTGGGATGAGCACCATCTCCGCTCCAGCGGCCAGGGCGACGGAGACGGCAAGGAATCCTCTTGCGCGACCCATGACCTCCACCACGAAGACCCTCTCATGCGATGTGGCGGTATCCCTTATCTTGTCTATTGCCTCCACGGCAGTGTTGACAGCCGTGTCGAAGCCTATGGTCGTATCCGTACCTGCTATGTCATTATCTATGCTGGCTGGGACCGCCACAACCTTTATCCCGCATCTCTCGTGAAGAGCCCATCCCCCTCTGATGCTTCCGTCTCCCCCTATCACGATCAGCGCATCAAAGTTACTCAACGCTTCACAAGCCTTGGAGAGACCTTCTTCGGTCTCCACATAGGGACACCTGAGCGTCCTGAGGATGGTGCCGCCTTGGTTGACTATGCCGCTCACGTCACGAGGCCCCATGGCCCACCAGTCCCGCTCTATCAGGCCGCAGTAACCCCTGCGGATACCGTAAACCTGGTGCCCCATTTCCGTGGCAAGCCTGACCACTGACCTGATTGCAGCGTTCATACCCGGTGCGTCTCCCCCAGTTGTGGCAAGAGCTATCTTCATACCGAAGGGCTCTCCTCACCCTTTTACGCCTTCCCTTGACCCTAGGCCGCAGGGTGATGTCCTGAAAACAGCTCTAAAAACTATAGCTAGAAGACCGTGTTTTGCCTCAAGAGAGGCATCTATACGGCAGTGCTTTTTTTGCCCTCTCAGTAGCTTCAGTGAAATCAGTGGCCTCAGCGACTTCAGTGAGTTGTAGTAACTTCAGTGGAACACAGTGGAGTTAGGCGGCTTAGAAGGACTAGCAAAGGCCTCTCCGCATCCTCAGGAGCAAACTGCTTCGGTGGGACATGAGCCACCGATGTCGCGATTGCGCCACGCGCAAGGAGAGTCTCCGCGATCCCGCGCATGACAAAGGGGAAAACTTGCAGGTTCACGTTGAGAGTGACTTTTACCCTCCGAGTCGCTTCGCGTCGTATCCTGATTCCTTCAAGCCCCAGGCCCTAACTCTCCTTGAGCTTCGTGACCGTTCTCCTCCCTTCCCTTGTGGACGGGAAGCTGCCCCAGCTGTAGAAAGCAGGAAGCCATCATGGCGGGGTAGAGGGCACGGACTTGCGACGTCGTGGCCTGCTGTGCTAGGGCCCAGAAAGGCAAGACGTGAAGGGAACGGCACGAAATCCAGTCGCCCAGATTTTGTGCAACAGAGCATCTGACAAGAGGAGTTAAAGCAGAAGCCAAGTCAAGCTTAACCGAGCATTGTTAGACGAGCTGCTCGCCAAAAGAGGGAAGGTGCCAACAGATCGCAAAGGCAGAATCGGGCAAAGCAAGAAGATCCCAAGGATCGAAAGGATGCCGCGAGCTGCCAGAATCTTCCGAGAAATGCCGGATAAGGAGGCAAGGCCTCACTCCCTCAACTTTGCCACGTCCTTCAGAGTAGACTGCGCTGCACCTAGCTTTGGGGAGGCTGGAGGGGGAGGGGGAGGGGCCCTGAGCGAGACGCCGAGCTCCTTCTCCAGCTTGAGGACCAGGTATTCTGGCGGCCTGAACCTTTCTTCTTCAAGACGCCTGAGAACCGACTCCTTCTCGTTTATCCTGCGTCCCAGCTGGGCGAGGGTCAAGCCCATCTCTTCCCTCTTTCTCTTCACTACCTGGCCGTATCCCTGAACAAGCACGGTCTCCTGGGGTTGCTGCACCAAGGGAGTTATAACAGGCGCTGCCCGCCTACCCTGGGGTTTCCGGATCGGGTGTGGCTCGGGCAGCTTGCGCGCCGGCGGAACTGGGGCCGACGGAAAACCTGCAGACACCCGCTGGGAACGTCTGCTGATCACAGAATCTGCCTTCTTCGCGCACTTGGCACAGACGTACAACCTTGCTCCTTCTATGAACACGAGGTAGGGCTCGCCCTGAATCGGCGCACCGCACATCTCGCAATAGCGCATGAGGACGCTTCTCCGCTGCATATACGCCTGCCGGCCAACAGGTATCTTCGCAGAAAAGCTAAAACGCCCAGAGAAAAGATCCCTTGTGTCTAACCCTGGATCTAAGCCGCTCGAAGACTTCCAAAGACAGGAGGACCAGAGGACTGCTCAGCTAGAGGAGCAACTCCAGTCCCTCCAAGCAGAGATACAGAACCTCAAAAGCGTCATGGAGGACATGAGGGGATACATCAAGCGGCTTGAAGAAGAGAGAGAGAGGTCTCTGGCATACCCTCACATCGAGGCCGTGATACTCGACGTGCTTCCCAACGGGAACTACGTCGTGAAGAGCAGCACTGGACCAAACTTTCTGGTGGTTTCAAGCCCTGAGCTTAACAAGGAGCAGCTGAAACCCGGGACCAGGGTGGCGCTGAACCAGAGAGGCTCCACCATAGTGGACGTGCTGCCTCCAAGCCAGGACGTCTTCGTGAGGTTGATGGAGGTAGAGGAAAGGCCGAACGTCAGCTTCTCGGACGTCGCAGGGCTTGACGAGCAGATATCGCTGATCCGCGAGGTCGTGGAACTTCCCCTTCAGAAACCAGAGCTTTTCAGGGAAATGGGCATCGAGCCGCCCAAAGCAGTCCTCCTGTACGGACCGCCGGGGTGCGGAAAGACGCTACTTGCCAGGGCCGTTGCCTCAGAAACCAAGGCGACATTCATCAGCCTTGTGGGAACCGAACTGGTACAGAAGTACGTTGGAGAGGGGGCCCGCCTGACGCGCGAGCTATTTGAACTGGCCAAGAAGAAGAGCCCGAGCATAGTGTTCATAGATGAGATAGACGCCGTGGCAGGCAAAAGGGTTGACGCCTCCCTGAGCGGGGAAAGGGAAGTCCAGAGGACCATGATGCAATTGCTCGCTGAGATCGACGGCTTCGACCCTCTTGGCAACGTGAAGATAATAGGGGCAACCAACAGGGTTGACATACTTGATCCAGCCCTGCTCCGGCCTGGGCGCTTTGACAGGCTGATCGAGATACCTCTTCCAAACAAGGCAGGAAGGAGAGAGATACTGCAGCTGTACCTCAGAAAAGTCAGGGCAGAGGGGGTGGATCCGGGCGTGGTAGCGGACATGACAGAGGGCATGAGCGGGGCTGATCTCCGCGACCTGGTCACGGAAGCCGGCATGACGGCCATAAGGAACGACAGGAAGGTCATCGCCTCAAGGGACATCATGACGGCCCTTGAGGTCGTCAAGAGAAGAAAGCAGAGGATGCAAGATGTCGGATACATACGACGAACATGAACCTTCGCATGACCTACTGAGCCTTGCCAGGGAGATAGCCGACTACCAGTTCGGGCCGGGCTGCGGCCCTGCCCTTTTCCCAGATGGGACGAGGCTGAGGACTTCAAGGAAGGGAAGGTTGCGCTATGCCGAGCAAGATGGGAAATTCATCTGCAGCTTTGGAAAGGACTCCCTCATAAACTTGAGCGAGGAAAGCGCCAGGAGGTTGACGCTTTGTAACACGCAAAAGTACTTCGTGGTATCTGGGGAGGCCGCCGAGGACGTGAAGAAAGGGCGCAGTCTCTACGCCAAGCACGTGATCAGAAGCGGAGCGGTTTACTCGGGAGAGGAAGTCATAATGCTGGATACCTCTGGCAACCTCTTGGGCTGGGGAAAAGCCCTTTGGTCATCCTCAGCTCTGAAAAATTTAAGAAGGAGCGCGCTGGTGAAGCAGAGGAGACGAACTTGGCCAACAGAGAAGCGCTGAGGGCCATGAAGAAGATGGGGATATCCGTAAAGGAGGTCCCAGACGTCGTGAAGGTGACCATAGAGACCGAAGGAGAGGTCATCGAGATAAACGAACCTCAAGTGCTTGAGATAAGCGGAAAGGTGGGCGAGGCCGGGTTCCAGGTGCTGGGAGGCACGGTTGCCAGAAAGTCAAAAGAGGAAAGCGCTCAGGCAGCCGTGCCAGAAGAGGACGTGGAGTTCGTCGCAAGCCAAGCCGGAACGTCTAAGGAAGCAGCCAGAGAGGCCCTGATTCGCGCGGATGGAGACATAGCTCAGGCCCTTCTTCTTCTCAAGCACCGAAAGCGTAAAAAAGGATTGCATCTCAAAGGTGGGGCTGTAGGCTAGCATGGTAGACTTGGAGGTTCGGGTCCTTCGGACTGGGGTTCAAATCCCCGCAGCCCCACCTTGGACGTCCTTGAAACTTGACGGCAGGTTAAAACAAGTGCGGAAGACGGAGGATCGCGCAAGGGCTAATGCCGTCTCAACCGGTTTGTCGGTAAAAGGCAATCCCAGTCAATGCGGAATCCTTTCCTGGCTGCCGAAAAACTTTATCCGACCAAAACGAACCGGAAATTCGCCGAAGAACAAACTGCTGTGGTCTCCCAGGACGGGACGAAACCTCGGTGGTGTGTGCTGATCTGCGCTGCAGCCCATGACTGACTCTCACTTCGCGTTTCCGCTGGATACTCGTGGTCGGGGCAGGGTAGTTCAGTTCAGGCTGGGCCTCGCCGCGCACAGCGATTTGAGGACGCTGGAATCACAGATCCATACTCTGCCTCAACCCAGCTTGACCTGATTGGCAGGGGGAACGGCACCCGAGATGCCCTCCGTGAAATGCTGCACCTTCAAGGAGCAAGCTGATAGACCGTCACGTTGGCATACGCCCCGTTCAAGTTGACTATGTACGTCTGGTTGTTCAGGTCAAACGATAGGAGAAACCTGACGTAGAACTCGTAGTGAGTACCCACGACCGGAGGTATGGGGACGTATATGTCTGGCAGACCATAACCCAAGACCGCAAGCGTTTGATAAAGTTTCGGAGGAGAGTTGTAGTAGTTGTTCTCAAGGTAAAGGGGAGGCTGGTAGAACAGTATCTCGTACTTCCTGAACGTCAGGGATACAGAGCTGTAAGGAGCCACGGTTATGTTGCCAGACGTCAGGTTCACCCCGACCCCGATCACGCCCCCCGGAGGAGCATAAGCCGTGTAGCTGGAGGCGCTGTTGTCGTACTCCTGGTACGCAGTCGTGGCGCTCGGAACCCAGTACATGATGACCGACGAGTTCGGATAGATGACCACGCTGGTTGGGTTCTCGTTGAGAAGGGTAAGGGTCATGTTGGCATATGTGACCCCATCCTCAGCGTACCCATCATGTTGATTTCCTCCGTTGTACCAAAGGAAGTCCGTGATGATCCCACTCAAGTGCAGGCTCGAGGGGGCAGGGTAAACGTTTCCTCCAGCACCGATCACGGCAGACACAGAGGAGGAAGACCCAGCAAAGAACTGCAGCGACGAGCCAACTCCAAGGGAGGTCCAGAGACTCAGGTTGTAAAAGCCAGTCCTGAATAGAGACGGAAAGCTGGCGTTGTACGCCGTCAGGTTCACGTATTCGGTTGTGCCTGGATACACCCAGAGATCCATGGCATAGCGAGAGAGACCCCGGCTTGACGCATTATAAAGGTACGCGTTGACTATGAGCATGGGCTGTGCGCCTTCGTTGCTGACCTCGAAGCCAACCCTGTAGAGGTTGGAGGCAATCTCGGCGGCGTTCGCCTCGGCCACGGAGAACTTCTGATTCTGTCTCTCGAAGGCCAGCTGCTGAGACCTCTGCACTGCCCGCGAATAGAGCACGTACTGATCTTCCAGCTGAAGGAACGCGTAAAGTGAGGTGAAGACCAGCACCAAGAAAAACACTGCCCCCACGACGGTCTCCTGCCCTCTCCTAGATCTCACGGCCACGTCACCCCTGTCGTGAATCCCTCTTGGGTAAAGACCAAGATCTGGTAAGGAGGCTTCAAGGATGTGGGCAAACTGACCTGTATGCAGGCGGTGGAATCGACGCCAAGCGTTACTGTCTGGTTAAACCGCACGCCGTTCACAAACACGGCTGAGATCTCTGCCGGGACCAGCCCCGCGTTGTAGACGTATATGCCAATCTTTGCCTCGTTGAGCGATACGGCTTCTACCACGACATAGGTTTGGACCTGTTGAGAGGACTGAGACGTGCTGTAAACAACGTTTCCAAGGAAAGAGCTGATCTGGGGCAGGCTGACCGCGTACACGACCGCGAAAAGCGAGATGACGATCATGGTCATCATGAGTGAACCAATGATCTCGGATACGGCTCTGCCCACGCCCTCCTCTTACGACAGAAACTTAAAGCTTTTCGGAAATTTGCTCTGCTGAACGATTCCCAAGCGGTAGCATTTCGCCTGTTTCTTTTTTCGCCTTGCCATTCCGCGACCTAGCGTGGCAGGCCGTCGCATCATATGTACAAATCCTATGCAGTACCCCCGAAGCGAACTCCTTCCTGGAGAAAAGGACCCCAACCGCCCAATGTCTGTCATAGCCGATTTCGGCCTTTCATCTCATTTATTCCAGTGCCTGATACCTTAACTTATTACTCATCAGGGCGAGAACAACTTTCTCCCTCTGCCGACCCATGGTACCCCTACTGAGAGGCAGAGTTTACATCAAAAGGCCTTCAAACGATTTTCACGCGCCCACCCCGCGTGGTAGTTCGTCTCAAACTGGGTCAAGATGGTAGAAGTCCATGAGGGGGAGCCGCCTCAAGCATTCATAAATGATCGCAAGGCCGATGGCAGTAGGGTTGGTGCGGCTCAAATCCAGGTCAATCAAGATCGGCGCCTCGCGTCCGAGCAAGTTTTATCCATGCATGCGTCAGCCATCGAAGAGGGGAGCCCACGGGATAGAGTAGTTCGCAAGGTCTGAAAGAAGAAACACCCTGATCAATTGATGTCAGGGCAAATTTTTACACGCAAAACATATGACCCTCAAAATATCATGGATGGAGTTGATGGGGTAATGGTAAAAAAACTCGCTTCTGAGTTGGCCTGAACTTCATCCCGTACCGTATGAGGCCCTCTTCCCCGTCCTCCGATATCTTGCGAAACACGGCCTCAACCTCCATCCCTTCTTCCACCTTCTGACCCGGAGGCAAGTCGGTTATCTGACCAAGGACCTTCACCCCGTTCTCAAGCTCCACCTCGGCCACCGCGTAGGGTGTATAGAGCTCGAAGCCCTCCGGCGCGCTGTAGAGGATCGAGAAGGTCACGACCTTTCCCTTTCTTGGGAGAGCCACAAGCTCCACCTGCCGGGAGTGACAGATTGGGCATGAGGACCTAGGAGGATAGGAAACGTTTCCGCACGACTTGCACCTTATCCCTTGTAGCCTGTAATGTGCTCCTATGTTTCTCCAGTACCTTGGGACTGTCATCTCGCTTCAACCTCCTGAATACGCTCACCACCGCATGCGACCCGGAGCCTCCCAGATTCTGTGCCACCCCAACCTCGGCTCCAGGCACCTGCATCTTTCCAGCCTTTCCCTGCAGCTGCCGCACCACCTCTACTGCCTCATAGATGCCCGTGGCCCCTACCGGGTGACCCCTGGCCTTGAGCCCGCCTTCTGGGTTTGTGGGCAGGCTCCCCTCCCTTGATGCCTGTCCCTCGTGAACCAGCTTTGCCCCCTCGCCGCGCTTGGCGAGACCCAAGTCTTCTAAGCCCAGGACACCCATTATGGTGAAGGCGTCGTGAACCTCAGCCACGTCAACGTCCTGAGGTGCTATGCCGGCCATGGAGTACGCCGCCTTCGCGGCGCGCGCAGTGGCAGGGACGTCGCTGAAGGATGCCCTTCCAGACAAAGAGATCGTATCCACTCCAACCCCTATGCCCGCCAGCTGAACCAAGGGATCCTTGGAGCCAAAGCCAGAGATCCCCTGCCTGGCGATTATTAGGGCAGCAGCTCCGTCTCCGGTCGGGGAGCAATCCAACAGCCTTATTGGATCCGCGATGAGCCTCGACTCTTCCACCTCTTGGACGGTTATTGCCTTCCTGACCTGAGCGTAGGGGTTGTCGAGCGCGTTTCTGTGCATTAGCACTGCGAACTCAGACAGCCATTCCCTGGGAACCGAGAGTTCCTTCATGTACTGCCGCATGAGCATCGCGTTCAGAGACGTGAAGCTGGCACCGTAGTAGGCCTCGAAGTCCGAGTCAGAGGCCATGGCCAGCGCCGACGTGACGGACGCAGAGGGCTCCTCGCTGAGCTTCTCTACCCCTGCGACCATCACCGCGTCAAACAGCCCAGACATTACCGCAGCGTAGCCGGCAGCGAGCGCAGATCCTCCTGAGGAGCACGCTGACTCGACCTTGAAGGCTGGGACCAAGGGGAAGTCGGCCGCGTTGTCCTCCAGGTAAAGGGCCAGGTGCTCCTGAGAGTCCAGCACGCCTGCAGACATGTTGCCGACGTAAAGGGCTTGAGGCATGACCCCCGCCTCGTCCAGTGCAGCACGAGCCGCCTCGGAGAACAGCGAGAACAGAGACCTGCCCCAATGCCTACCGATTTTCGTCAGCCCCGTGCCCAGCACGACGGGCCTGTCATCGCTTCTCACTTGGCACCACCTCCTGACCTTATGCCTCCCCTGTACTTGAGGTACAAGGCGTAATCTATCTCGACCCTTCTCTCCACATAATGCATGACCGTCGGCGCTTTCCCGCGCTTCTCCTCTATGCCGTCCTGGACCAAGAAACTGAAGGAATCGCTGCCAGCTCCTGAACCAAAGCTGGTGAGCAATATCCTCTGACCGGGCCTGGCCACATCCAAGACGGCAGAGAAACCCGTTATGGAAGCGGCCGCATAGGTGTTGCCTATCAGAGGAGAGAGGAGGCCAGGCTTCAGCTTCTCCATGGGAAAACCCAGGTCCCTGGCCGCCTTCGCAGGAAAAGTGCCGTTCGGTTGATGGAACACCACGTAATCGAAGTCAGCTGGCTTCAGTCCCAGGGATTCCATGAGGGCCTTGCTCGCCCCCTCCACGTGCTTGAAGTAGGCAGGTTCACCGGTGAAACCCTCTCCGTGAGAGGGATATATCGCCCCGTATCTCCTCCAGAAGTCCGGAGTATCTGAGACGTAGGAAACGCTGCCCTCTAGCTCTGCGGCGGCCTCCCTTGACCAAGGGCCAACCACCAAGGCGGTTGCTCCTGAGGCCGCAGTGTACTCCAGCGCATCCCCAGGCCCCCCCTGAGCGGTATCGGAGCCTATGGCCATGCCGTACTTGACCATTCCAGATGCGACGAGGCCCACGGCAGCCTGCAGGCCTTCGGTGCCAGCCTTGCAGGCAAACTCAAGGTCGGCCGCCAGCGAAAGTGGGCCAGCACCGATGGCCTCAAGCACGGTGGTCGCCGTTGGCTTCACAGCATAAGGCGGAGACTCGCTGCCAACGTACACGCAACCCAGTTCCCGAGGGTCAACTCCGGCCCTAGCCAGGGCGTTGTTGGCTGCTTCCACGGCCATCGTGGCTGAGTCCTCGTCTACGCCAGCTACTGCCTTCTCCTTGACGTTCAGTTCCTCTTCGTACTGCTTGGAATCCCTTCCCCAAACCCTTGATACCTCCGCCACCGTCAGCCTGTAAGGCGGGACGTAAGAGCCCCACCCATGCAGCGACACCTTGGACACCGGCTTCAACTTCGTTTTCTTGCCTCCCAGAGCAGGACCTCGCCCTCTCCTTTAAGCCCTGCCTCAAAGGCCTTCAGGTTGATCTGCTGGGTACCCCTTGGCGCGTAGCGGGATATCGCCGTTCTCAGCGACTCCACGTCAAAGGGGAGTGCCACCTCGCGCGCCATGACGCCAAGGAGGACGCTGTTGGCTACCCTCGGCTCTCCCAACTCTCTGGCCACCGCGCTCGCGTCGACCAAGAACACCTTGCCAGCCACAAGCTTCATGAAGTCGCTGAACTCTTGATCTGTGGGATACTTTGTGAGACCCGCTGAGGCAGTGACGGGTATCATCTTGTCGCTGGCGGTTATCACCGTTCCCCCCTGCCTGAGGTAGCGCGCATACCTCATGGATTCCCATCTCTCAAGGGACAGTATCAGGTCTGCGCTGCCAAGTGGAACCAACGGTGAAGGTTCCTCCTTCTCCCTTATCCTGATGTGAGACGAAACCGTCCCACCCCTCTGCGCTTGCCCATGGGTTTCTCCCGCGACAACCTTGAGACCCGATATGGCCGCAGCGGCGCTCATGACGCTGGAAAGGAGCAAAGTGCCCTGCCCGCCCACTCCGCAGATGACCGCGTCTAGAGAACGGCTCACTTTCTCTCCACCAACTTGATTGCGTCGAACGGGCAATCCTGAGCGCAAAGCCCGCAACCCGTGCACTCGTCGGGGTTTATGATGACCTTCTTAGAGGCGTAGTCAAACACGAGCGCCGGACAACCGGTCTCCAGGACGCACAGTCTGCAACCCGTGCACTTGTCAGGTACCACCTCGTAGAGCGGCAACTTTATGCCGGCTCTCCTCGCCTCTCTCTCTATCTGTAGCGCGCACTCGTGCCTGAAGACGACTACAGAGGGGCCCGGAGAGGCAAGCGCCTCCTCGAGGGCCTCCTGAGAACGCTTTATGTCTGCGAGGGGATCCAGGGATATCACGGTCTTCACCCCCACAGCCCGCGCCACTTCCTCTATGGACAGCCTGGCAGCAGGCTCTCCTGAGGCCGTAAGGCCCGTCACTGGGCTTGGCTGATGACCAGTCATGGCAGTCCACCCGTTGTCCAGCACAGCCACCACCACGTGAGCGTTGTTCTGCACGGCGTCTATCAGTGACGGTATGCCCGCGTGGAAAAACGTCGAATCCCCTATGACGGCAACGATGGCTCCCTTGATGCCTGCCTCCGAAAAACCCACAGCCATCGATATGCTTGCTCCCATGGAAACGCAGGTGTCTATGGCGCGAAGAGGAGGATTCGTCCCTTGGTTGTAGCAACCCCTGTCTCCCACGACAATGCCTCCGTGCTTCCTGACCATGCGCTTTATGGCAAGGTAGCTGGCGGCATGAGGGCATCCCGCGCAGAGATAGGGATACCTGTTCGCCACGTCCGGCAGCTTCGCTGGGACCCTCTGCTCAGCGAGCTGCACTGCCGGATCACCCACCTCTGACAGCGCGCTCAAAAGCGCCTGCCTGACCGAGTCAACCGTCAGCTCTCCAAACTTGGACAGCGCTCCCGTGCCCCTGCCCACGACTTTCACCCCCTCTCCCTGCAACAAGGAGCGAAGCTCCACCTCGACTATGGGCTCAACCTCTTCAACCACAACTGCCACCTTCCTGCCCCGGAGAAACGAACGAAGCATGCTCGATGGGATGGGGTTAGTGGTCACGAGCTTTGCGACGGCCACGGAAGAAGGATTCCCGAGCTGCTCAAGGGCATCTCTCACAAAGCGGTAGGCAACACCGCATGCCACCACTGCGACCGGGGCCGAGGGATTTCCCTCAAGGGAGTTGAAGGAGCTTGCCTCAACCTCTGAGGACAGGATCTTTTCCAGCTCCTCCAAGGCTGGCTGCCTCTTTCTGACGTTTGCCGCAACCATCACGTACCTTTCGTCGTTCTTCTTGAAAGATGCCTCACCAGTCCTGGTTTCCGGCTGCCCTAGGATGAGGGGAGCCCTCTCGTGGGCCAGCCTGTGCGTCAGCCTAACGAAGACGGGCAACTTGACCTTCTCGGACAGCTTGAAAGCGTACTTGGTGACTTCCTTGGCCTCCTGCACGTCGGTTGGCTCTAACTCCGGAAGCTTGGCCATGCGGGCTATGTACCTGGTGTCACCTGCGTTCTGAGAACTATAGGGATGCGTGTCGTCTGCTGTCACGATGACCAAGGGGCCGTTCACGCCTGTTAGGACCGACACCATGAGTGGGTCGACTATCCAATACGTCCCCAGGTGCTTGGCAATCGTCATGGCCCTCTTCCCTGCAAGGGCCGCTGCGTACGCCACCTCAAATGCCACCATCTCGTTGGTTGACCACTCCACGTGAAAACCAAACTTCTTGGCATGTCTTGCCAAGGTCTCGAGAATTTCCGAAGAGGGCGTGCCCGGATAGGCAGTCGCCACGTCCACGCCGGCTTCTTCTGCCCCTCTGGCTATGGCTTCGTTCCCAAGGGCAAGCGCAAGGCCCTCTGGCGAATCCAAAGACGATAACTGCAACGTCTAACACTGGGGCTCCCACGGGCCCCCATATATATTTTTTCTCAGGGACGGAGAATAGAGCTATTCGGCCAACCTCGCCTCGATGCTCCGCAGGGCAGCCTGAGCGTCAAAGGTCCACCGCCCATCCTTGAACTTCGAGATCAGTTCCGACCAGTGCTTCTCATCCGTCAGCATGTTCAGAGATCTCCAGCGGCTCAGGAAGAAGCTGGCCGAGTCAACCCCAGACCGAGAAAGGAGTCCCCCCACCTCATCGGATAGGCTGAAGGTGCGCTCAACGGGAAACTCAAAGAGCAAGTCCACTGCTTTCGCACCTCTCTGCATGAACGCCAGATATGGTATGGCAAGAGCGCCCCGCGCTAGCACGTCTGGGCCGCTGTCACCAACCCTAGCCAGCACCGAGAGTATGGTCGTGCGCCCTGCGAAGAGCTCCGCGTCCATGAAGTCGAGGTAAAGGGAAAGCACCAACCCCCGCTTCACCACGTGATCAACGAGGTGCTCCTCCAGCTCGGCGACGGACACACCAAGACTTTCAGCCATGATCTGCTCGTCGGTGACCGCAGACCTCTTAAGCATCCCAAGTATCTCGAGATCCAGCCGATCAAACTTTGCCGCCTCGTTCGATTGGGTCCCCGCCAACCTGCGCTCGCTTTCCACAGCAGGAACAAAGGTCGCCTTCCAATCACCCTTCATGTAGTCGAACACATATGGATGAAGGCTAAACCGCTGAGAGTATCCCTCGAAGCTCAACAACTCATACTCGCTCACGTATCCAAGATCCAGGAGGGAGCCAAACATCTCGTCGTACTCCTCGGCAAAGCCCATGGGGATCGCGTGCCTTGTCACGTACGTGCGCAGACCCAGAGGCTTCTGCCACGATATCAGGTAGCCCGACCTCGAGAGCTCCTCTAGAAGCAAGTGAGCCTTGGGCGCAACCTCCTTGGAAAAGTCAACCACGATCCTGGTGTCAAGCAGGCCAAGCCGCCCGTAGTTTATGGATATGCGCGGCACTATGCCCTTGGAGAACACGTACTGCCGGAGAAAGGCGTCGAGCTCCTCCTGATGCATCTCTGGGAACAGGCCAGTCAAGGAATCCCTGTCAAAACGCTTCATGGTTTCCACTGCGGATATCAGCTTGCAGAACATGCCCTCTAGGTCCCTCTCTCCATTCATGGCGCGATCCTCACGGCAGAATTTAACCCTAACGGGTATCATGGAGACAGAGATCCCAACCCAGGGGAGTGGGATATCTCACACCTGTCGATGAGGCGCATGCTGCCCAAGAGAAACGTAAAGTGCGGGGGGCTGGTGCGCAATTCGGCATCACGCACGTATACCCCAATGAAAGCCGCTTCAACTCGCTAGAACGTAAGAGGCTTTGAACTTCGCGGCTTGATTACCTCTGAGAGTAGTTTGTCTATCAACTTGTACAGTTCTCTGACTCTCTTCTTTTCCATGGATTGATATGCGTCCTTGGATATGCGCCTTGTGAGATACCGTGTGTCGAGCTCAAACAGATTGCTCAGCTCCAAGGAGATCTCTTGAACCTGACCGAGGGCCCGTTCAAGCGCCCTTCTATCGCTAGGTTGCCGCTCGCGAGATTCAAGCGATTCCAACCTCGTCTCAATGCTACCGAGACGGGCCTTGGCCGAAGAGATCCACCTTTCATAAGCCTCTGCTCCCTTGGGCAATGTGGCCTTCCTTCCGTCCATTATCGACGTGAGCTCTGACACCGCGCTCTTCACGGCAGAGACCGTCTTGGCAGATAGCCCAAGTCCCGCCTGACCCTTGACCTCCTCGCGCCTTCTCCGCCTGCGAAGTTCTGCGTACAAGCTACCGTCCACGATGAGGAACGCGACCACCACGAACGTGAGCGAGAAATCAAGGAAAGTGAGCGGAGTCTCGTATCCCTCGATCGTTGCCTGCCCGTCAGAGGCGTTGACGGCAGCTATGTACATCTCATCGTGCACTGGTCCTCTGATATCCGTGAAGTTCCAAGAAGAAGGGATCCCGCTGGCTTTCAGCGCAGGTCCAAAGGCGAAGACTGTCATGTTGCCCACCGTGGCGTTGTACAGCCAAAGCCTGACCCTGAAGCCCGACGTGAGCACGTCGTAGGTGCTGTAAACGTATGAAGCGTAGACCTCCCAGCTCTCGTTTGCGGAGAGCGGAGTGAGGAGAGTGATGTTGGCCACTCCCCCTTTGACTGTTGCTGGCAAGTAACCGTTGGCATCGTAAAACTGGGGAACCGGCCCGGGGGGCAGAGGAAGGAGCAAATAGCTCATGACAGTCGCAGAGTTGGCGCTGCTCGCAAAACCTATCTCATCCTTGACGTAGACGCCGTAAGCCGTGAACGTTATCTGCTTGTTCACGTACTCGATCTTGGCATTGGGCACGAGGACCGCTGAGTTCGTCGCTGCCCCATTTGAGGTAGCCGCAACGGAAAAAGGCACAAGGGGCTGCAGTGCCAGCAGCACAAGAACTGCAATCAGAAACCCCGCAGGCGCTCTTTGCATAAACTTCCATCCGAAGGTGCAAAAAGGCTTTGCCCCTTTCGGAGGGGCAAAACTAAAAAACGCGTGCGCTAAACCGCCTTGCGGGGATGCCCGAGCCTGGTCAAACGCGGACCAAAGGGGGTGGGCAGGCGATGGGCCCCACACTCAAGATCCAGGCGATGAGCAACCTACTGGCTGTGCCTACATGGGTTCAAATCCCATTCCCCGCACTTCGTGCTTTCAAGCGCCAGATAGCCCGGAGCGGATTCGGACCGCTGTCAGCGGGGCCAAAGCCCGCCATGCTTGGCCGCTACACCACCGGGCTTCTCCCTTCCTGTTGCTCTTTTGGGGCACACCAGCGCCCTTGGGCGCTAAAAAATGTATCGCTTCGGTCCCCCAGAAAAGCAGCTATACCTGAATATGACCTCAGGAACTGTTCGCCGCTCTCGCTCGTCGCTGAGAAAATCTGTATGTCCGCTCCTGCCTCCAGCGCCAAGTCCATGTAGTGATCCAGTCCAGATTCTTCCCTCACCACCTCCACTCCGCCGTCGCAAAACGGGCACCTTGATGGGTTTTCACTGGCCTTCACAAAGAGCTCACCCTCACACCTGACGCAGCGCACCAGAAGATACGGGACGTCGAAGGCCTCTGATATCAGCAACTTCTTGACCCTCCCATCCTTGAAGGCCTTCTGCACCTCCTCTTCGCCCAGCGCAACGGATTCTGGCCTCTCAAACAGGGCTTGCTTCAGCTGCTCGAAGACCTCGATCTCCTCAGCATAGCTCACTTCCTTCAGCTTTGGCGCAATCCTGTTGACAAGCTCCCTCAAGCCCTCTTCGCCGCTGTATCCAAGATCCACAACCTCAAGCACTTTGTCCCTCAAGCGATAGTCAAGAAGGCCCTCCTTCAAGAAGTCCTCCTTGGTCGGCCCAGGCCCCCCGACGAACAGACCCTGGAGATTTGGGATCGCCATGAACTCCTTGTTGGCGCGCTCTGCAACCCTGACGAAGAACTCGTGCACCAGCTGCTCTAACACCCTCTCATACCTTCTGGCAGACTGCCCGCCCACTCTTACCTTGCCAGGTACACCAGAGGTCATCGTCCCCAGCACGCGCAGGTCCTTACCGCTGACCACTCCTATGCCAGCTTCATCGCGGCCTATCACGAGTAGCCCAAAGGACTTCTCGTCGCTAAGCGACGCAAGAAGGGGGTCAAGGTAGAACCTGCTATCGCATCGATACAAATAGAACGGGACGGCCTTTGGAGGCTCTATGACGAATATCTCCGTCTTCTCGCTTCCAGCCGCATTCTCTTGTGGGACAGCACCGCAGAATATCACCAAGCCGTTTGGAGGCACCTCTTTGAAGAGCTTGAGCCTCTGCTGTATGCTCTCCAACGCATCCAGAACGTGGTTTCTGGTGACCCTAGACTTGATGTTACCAGCGGTCCCGTATTCTTCTCTGAGGTTTGCGGAAACGTCACCCAAGGGACGACCTGGTGGTATGTAGAGAGATACGAACTCCGTTCCTCTACCGATCTTGGTAGAAAGAGAACGGAGAAGGCGAAGCAACCTGTACCTATCCACGCTTTCTTTGTCCATAGGAAAGTCCACTCGTTTTTTTTAAGCTTGTCTGGCAGAGATCTCCGTGCCCAGCCTGTCACCGCTCAAGGCCCTCCTGACGTTCTCAGGATCCCGACCGTCGAACACAATCATCCTGATGCCAGTGGCAGGAAGCCTCGACACGGTCAGCGGATCGAGTATGGCATGCATCCCAGGAGTGTGCTGCGAGGGGCCGACCAAAGAAGATAGATCTGAATAAGAAAGGCGGTCTAGCAGCCTAGCGGCAGGGTTGCTCCTGGGGTCAGAGTCGTAGACGCCCTTCTGATCGGTAGCCTTCAGGAGTATGCCACATCCCAAGGCCTGCGCGAGCTGGAGCGCCACGTAATCAGTGGTCATACCTGGGCGCAGCCCTCCCATGAAGACGTAGCCGAGTTCTTCAAACGCGCGTGCAGCCGAGGCCAAGGAAACAGCCACTTTTGGGGCCCTCTCGCCAAGTGTTGCCAAGCAGAGCAATCTGGCGTTGAGCCTTGATACTCCTATGGCAAGCCGGTCTCTTTCCACATCAGGGAGCCCTAGGACTGATGCAGCGCGCACGTAGCTCCTTGAGACGTCGCCTCCTCCAACCACCACGCCCAAACGCCCCCCAGAGTTTATGTATGCCCTCAGGACATCTCCATACCCCTTCAGCAGCTTTGGGTCCAGTGGAGTCGCCAGGACCGAACCGCCGACCTTCAAGATCAGGCACAAGACTTGGGAAACTGGCGACGCAAAAAAGGGTTTTTGCCACCTCAGGCTTAAATCGTTCCTCGGACCATAAAGGTTCAACATGATGACCAAACCAGACTACGAAGGAAAAGGATTCTATAACGTCAGTCAAACCGTGCTGGAGTACTTTGGAGTCGATCACGAAGGAAAACCTCTTGATCTCAACGTGCCTCAAAACGATGGGCTGGCGCTCTTCTTGTTTGACGCTCTCGGCATAAGCACGATGGAGAAAGCAGGCCTGCTGGACAACCCTCATCACGAGATCACCAGCGTTTTTCCCTCCACCACGGCTACCGCGTTGACCACACTGTTCACGGCCAAGAAGCCGTCCGAGCATGGGGTGCTGGGCTTTCAGACGTTTGTCCGGGAGATGGGGGGCATAGTGAACATGCTTTCCGTCGCTTACCCGGCCGGGTCACAGATTCCCGTACCCTACGAAAAGCTGGTATCGCCCAGTGAAAGAATTGGAAAGAGGCTCTCTGCTTCTGGGGTAAACTGCACCGCCGTGCTGCCAAAATCGGTCTCGAACACCCCTATGTCCAACTTCGATGATGACGGCTTCTCGCGCATCGTCCCCTACTTTGACCTTTGGGACTTGAAGACAAACGTGGAAAGGGAGCTCGAGAAGCCAGGGCGCAGGTTCCTGTACGTCTACGTCCCCTACGTTGACACGCTTTCGCACCACTACGGTCCCTACAGCCAAGAGGCCGGTGAAGCAGCAAGGGATCTTCTTGAGTTCTTCGAAGAGGTAGCAGCAAGAGCAAAGGGCTACACGTTGCTGGCGACAGCTGACCACGGTCAAGTGGAGGTTGATCCGGCCCAAGTACCTCCGAGAGAACTGCTCTCACTGCTCGAGCTCCCCCCATACGGGGACTCCAGGGCCATGTTTCTAAAGACAAGACATCCGAATGAGGTCAAAAGCTACCTGCACGATCACTTTCCTGACTTTCAGGTGATGACAAAGGAAGAAGTGCTTGCCTCACGCATAATAGGAGATAGCATCACACCGTATGAAGAGAGACTCGGTGACCTCCTTGTGCTTCCACAGGGAAGAAGACTACTGATCTACCCCTATCTCGAGGTCAACGAGGCCTTTCAATTCAAAGGACACCACGGTGGCTTGAGCGAAGAGGAGCAAAAAATACCGCTTTTTGTAAGGCCCGAGCGACCTCAGCCAGCCATGTCCAAAAAGGCCGACCTGAGGTCGGCAAGTGCGGTGCTCACATCAAGGTTGGCTTGCGCGTACTGACCAGCAGAGGCCGAAGAGGACGCGGCATCAAGCTCGGCCTTCGCGGAAACAATGAGGTTCAGAACCGTCTGGTTGCTTGAGGCAACCCGAGCCGCAAGCGCTGCCGTGGCGTTTTCGATCTTCCACGCCGCTTCTATCTTACCAGTAACGTTGACAAGGGAGTTATCGGTCAACTCGCCCACGCCGTTCTCGTACCTGGCATGGGCATCTGAGACCAATGCCAACTGAAACTCCTTCATGGATGCCTTGGCATAAGTCGTTGCCTCAACGTAGTCGCCCGAGTTCGCGCTCTCCTGTGCCAGCGTCAAGTTACCCTTCCCAAGCGCAAAGTAGGAAAGAGTCGAAGTTGGTATCTGCAACCCCATCTTCTCTGTGACGTTAAGCTGCGTGCTAACCGCGCGCTCCAGCGCTTCTGCTCCTTGGAGCAGACCACGGGTGAATCCTGGGACCTTCCCTTCCTCATTTGAATGGACGATGATGCTCACCAAGCGTTTTTCGACGCCCACCTTTTCGCTTATCAGGGCTCTTATGCGTCCAATGCTCAGGCTGGCATTTCCTGTGAGCGTTGCATTCTGAAGCAGACGCACCTGTGACGTTACGTTGGAAGATAAAGCACTCAAAACGATTCCGACACCAGAGGGAGTTAGGCCCAACTTGGACAAGAATGAGGGGTTAGGCTCCAAGCTAAGAATCTCCTTTTCCCTCAGCTTCCCGGTGCTGTTGGAAATCAGGTAGTAGCTGATCTGAGTACCGTTCACGACAAACAGCCTCCCAAAACCTTTCCCGTGCTGACCATAGGAACTCATGGCTATGAAGAGCGTGCCGTTTTCGCTTATGGCAAATGAAGATCCATTTGGCCTTAGCTCGGACATGAGACGGGAGACGTTGAAAAGCCCAGCCTTAATGTGCCTAAGGTCGACTTTGATCACCGAAACGCGTCCGTGAGATGTCACGTTGAAACGCAGTACAGTCCCGTTGAACTGGACGGCCTGGCCGCCAACCAGCGTTGAAGAGGGAGCGCGAAAACCAGAGTCCAGGCTCATTACCCTAGCCTGCCCATCTTTCACAGCTATCTCGTATGTCCCAGCAGAGTGACCCATCACAGAGGCCAAGGCCACGTAGGATCCATCTGGTACAACCCTTCCAGAGTCATAAGTCAGCCCCCAGGCGTAACTCCAGCTCATGTTTTCACCAGGTTTCAGCTCCAACTGCATCACTATCATCGGGTAGAACTTCCCAAAGGATGAGGACCACACAAGGCCACCTGTGAGAGACAGGATGACCACCTGACTCTCTGGAAAGCCTGTGTAGACGTAGGCTGGACTACTGCCGACGTTTGCCACGTAAAGCACGAACTCGACCTCCCCACCAGAACTCGACGCCGAGCTTCCATAAAGGAGACCCCCCTTTGAACCGGCTTCGTATCTCCAGGACCCCGAAGCGTGGCCCCCAATTTCTCCGCCTCCAGGAGGCAGCGTGACGTTCGAGGCAGTTGTTGAAAACGAACCGCTTGCCGAGTTAGACGAAGAGTTTGAAGACCCCCAAATAGAAATCCCGCCAGAATTGGCGGTAGCTTGAAGAGAGGCGTTTGTGGAAGAGTTCATGGAAACTCCGCCCATGGATGGTCTAGACGACAGGGCGAAAGAAGCTGCTCCCGCCTGGAGAAGCATCAAAGTCAAGACCGCAAGCGCAACCGAAATCTTGGTCGACATCTCACGGTATATCTCAGCCCCAGCTTATTAGGAACGACTCAGGAACAGGCGTTTCAACGCAGAAACGGATGTTCCCATAGATCGTGCACAACCAATAAGAAGCACTTATCTTATAACCTGTCGCCCAGCAAAAGCAACCCATGAAGGCCATCGTGACGGCAGCAGGAAGAGGCAGCAGGATGAGTCCGAGCACCCTGGCGATACCAAAGGGCATGCTTCCCCTCTTTTCTTCCCAGGGAGGCAAACTCGTCGTAGTTCCCATAGTGCAGCTCATCGTGGACGCCTTGAAGGCAGCAGGCGCCCAAGATATATGCTTCGTAGTAGGGGAGAAAAAAGACCCACTTGTGACGTACTTGCTGGCGTCAGACCAGCAGGCGTACTTTGCCCACCAGCCATCACCTCTTGGATTTGCAGATGCCGTTGCCAGGGCTAAGGAATTCGTTTCCGACTCTCCGTTTTTTGTGCACGCGGACGACGGATTAGTTCTATCTGGAAAAAGAAACCTCCTATCTCTGATGCGCGCCGAGGTAGAGGGAGGGACAGACGCTGCCCTGCTAGTGAGAAGGGTCAGAGGGCCGTTCAAAGGAGGGGTGATCATCGGAAAGGAGGCGGGAGGGAGGATCGAGGTAGAAGAAGCTTTCGAAAAGCTTCCCAACCCGCCATCGAACTTGGCAATCACCGCGGTCTACGCCTTCTCCGCGCGCTCCATGAGCGCCATCAGCAGCGTCAAGCCAGGTAGGACTGGAGAGTCCGAGCTGACTGATGCAATTTCTGAGCTGGCAAAAGAGGGACGCGTCGTTGCCCTGGTGATGGATGATGATGAGGTCTGGCTGAGCGTCGGTAACCCAGAAGCATACCACAGCTCGCTGAACGTCTCCTACGAGCTGGCAAAAACTCACCTGAGGGACCGAGGCGCAAGGAAGTCAAAGCACCAGCAACGGAACGATCAGGCCGGCCAAGACCAAGAGGGCGGCCGATCCCAATTCTGCGACCCTCAGATGGAAATGATCCGCTTCCAGCTTGCCCGACGAGTAGACAGCCCTCAGCACCTTTAGGTAATAAAACGCGGATATTGCACTGTTCGCGATCCCATAGAGGGCGTACCAGGGAAAGCCCAAAGCGTAGAAAACTGGAATGGCAGAGGAAGCGGCGGCCTCAAACACCAAGAGCTTAGCCCAAAAGCCAAGAAGAGGTGGCATTCCCAGCAGGTTCAGAAGGACCACTGAAGCGGAAACCGACTCAGGCGCCTTGGAACCTGCCAAGGCTTGAACGCCAGTACCAGCCCCTCCCTTGAAGCCAGCCAACATGGAGAATATCCCAGCCTTGGAAAGTGCATAGGATGGGATGAAGAAGAAGGTTCCCAGCAAGGCCTCGTAGGCCACGTGTGGCTGGCCGTAAACCAAGGCTGCGTCGAACGCGGATATGCCCATGAGCACATAGCCAACTTGCGCTATGCTGGAGTAAGCCATCATGCGCTGCACGTCATCCTGAGTAAGTGCCCCCAAGTTCCCAATCAACATTGAACCAGCCGAAAGCAGAACAAGAACAAGCACCACCACGTGACCCTCTGGCCCCCCGACCGCAAGGACGACCTGTTCCGTCAGCCTTATGGCAAGGGCCAACGCGCCAAGCTTCATGATCGCCGACAACCCAGAGACAGAGACCGGCTCCGCAAAACCGTAAACGTCTGGAAGCCACATGTGGAACGGCGGGATGCCAGCCTTGAAGCCAAGAGCCACCAGGAAGAGCATGGTCCCCAAGGCAACCAGACGGGGATTTCCGCTTCCCGCGAACATCAGGTATATAGCGACCATCAAGAGCTGGAAGGAGAGAGCGCTCATGAACGCGTACTTTATGGAACCAACCAAGGAACTCCTGTCTCCCGCCAGCGCAAGCAGGGAGTAACCGGAAACGGAAACCAGCCCCCAAGAGACCAGCAAGATCAAGGGGTCGGCGGAGGATGCGAGGATCACGGTCCCTAAAACGCCCGAAGAGAGAACAAGCTGAAACTGCCAGGCATTGCGAAGCCTGCGGGAGGATGAGGCAACCAGAAAGCCCACAGAGGCAGCTGTCATTGAAACCACTGCGGACAACGCGTCCACCCTGAACCAGCCTGTCCCGCGTATGAGTGGAAGCCCATCTAAGAACAAAGCTGCCCATGCGAGGGCCACTAGGAGCATCACGCCCTGAACCACGTACGAAGATGCCCCTTTCAAGATCCGTCCAAGCGCAGGAAGCAAGGCAACAAGCGCTCCGAGCAGAAACAGGGATGCAACCACAAATACTGGTATCATCAAGGGTAGATCACCAGAAGCATGTAGATCAACAGGAAGATCAGCGCCCCCGCAAACATCGCTGCCAGGTACGTCGTTATGGAACCCTTCCCCTGAAGCTTGCGTACTTTCCGACTTGCCTTGGCGAAAGCCGATGGCAGCCAAACGTTGTAAGCTCTGTCGAAACCTTGGCTCTCAAAACGCTCGAAGGCCTTAGAAAGCCAATCGAAGCCATCGACTATGACGCGGTAGTACAGGGAATTTATCAACCACCTGTCGTAGAGGAACGAGCTGATGACCTTGCTTGCAGGTAAGGAGGACGTGTTCAACTCCCGCCTTCCTGCGTATGCGAACACCGCCAAAGCCAAGCCCGCAAGCGCAATCCCAAGCGACAGAGCTACCAAGGAGGGGGAGAGAGAGATCTGAAAAACCGCTAGCGGCGCAGGAGAGTCTTTGGAGACCAGGCTGTACAGAAGAGAGGCAGCTCCCTGTTCTCCAGGCCAAATGACCCCATAAGCGAGCGTCAGCCCTGAAAGCGCTGCATAGGGCAAGAGCATCCATGCGCTTGGCTCGTGAATGCTGATGCCAACCCTGTGACCCTCCTCTGGCCCGAAGAAGATCAGCATGAAGGCCCTGAAGACGTAGAAGGACGTGAAGAACGCCCCTGCCAACCCCAAACCATACGCCCCCCATATCCCAGCCTTATAGGCCAGATCGAGTATGAGGTCCTTGTCCCAAAAACCAGAGAGAGGAGGTATGCCGGCCAAAGAGAGAGAGGCCAGGGCGAAGGCCAGGGCGGTTGCCTTCATCCCAGCCCAAGCCCTTCCCATGTCCTTTACGTATCTGGATGAAAACGCGTGGATGAGGGCGCCGGCTGCCAAGAAGAGCGCGGCCTTGAAGAGGGCCTGACTCAACAAATGGGAAAGAGCGGCGAAGAACGCAAGCGAGGGTTGTGTGAATGGCGCCAGTCCGACCGCGAGGAACATGTATCCCAACTGGGAAGACGTTGAGTAAGCCAGTATCAGCTTCAGTTCGTTTGAAACCATCGCCTGAGAGGCCATCATGAAAGCCGTGAATGCGCCTATGAGAGCTACGTACAGGAAGAACGGCAAGATGCTGGATGTCAAGTCATCTGCAGAAGCCCCCAAAAGGAACATGGGCATGAAGCGCAGCATGAAGTAAACGCCGGCGTTGACCATTGTAGCCGCGTGTATCAGCGCGCTGACGCTTGTAGGACCCGTCATGGCCGTTACCAGCCACTCGTGGAAGGGAAACTGAGCGCTCTTTGCAAAGGCTCCCATGCTGAAGAGCACCAGAAACGGTATGAGGAGTCCTTGGGCCTGAAGCCTATCCAATATGACAGGCATCTCTTTGGAAATAGTCAAAAGGCTGAACGTGCCCGCTGCCCCGTACAGCATGCCGACTCCTATCATGAAGCCGATGTCCGCAAAACTCGTGAAGACCATGGCCCGGACCGCTGAACTGCTTGGAGTAGACCACATGGGCACTCCAAGGGCCCGCCTTCCCTTGTCGCCTACCCACCTGTCTTCCTCGTCCGTGTACCAGTGTCCAATCAGGGCATAAGACGAAAGGGTTGTCCCTTCCCAACCGACAAGCAAGAGGACAAGGTTGCTGGCGAGAACCAACATCAGCATGGAGCCAACGAAGTAGTCAAAGAAGAACCAATATCTCCCTATGCCTTCGTCTTCAGCCATGTAGCTATAGCTGTAAGCTGAGATGAGAAAGGAGATCAAGGATACCGCGGTGGACAGCACGGCGGAAAGCCCGTCCAGCATAACCCCAACGCCAACCGCTTTTCCGGCCACGGTGAACCACCCCGCTGAGAAATGAAGTACTCTGAAACCCGAAGACCAAGCCACCGCCAATCCAAAGGTCGCAAGCAGGACAGATACTCCTATGAGGGAAATGGAAAGCAGAGACGTCGCTCTCCTCCATCTAGAGCCTGCAAGCAACGACATCGCCGAGCCCATCATCGGAAGAGCCCAAACAAGCTCCAGAAAAGACACTGTCATTCAACTCACCTCAAGAAGCTCAAGAGCGGCCCCACCATGAAGCCAGGGAAAAGGAAGGCCAAAAGGCCGAAAGCTCCGATCGCGGCCGAGGGGAGCAGCATCCACAGTCCTCCTTCGGTAAACCTAGAGTGGGAGGGGCCAAAGAACACTTTTTTCATCGCGAAGAAGGAGTACGCTGGAGTGAGGCCAAGGCTGATCAAGACGAGTGCGAACACGAGAAGGCCTGCAGGTCCCCGAGCTGCCAAGGACGCAATCCCCAGCAGTATGAAGAGCTTGCTGAAGAAGCCAACAGATGGAGGCAAGCCCGATATGTTCATGAATCCCCAAAGGGAAAGAGAGGCAGTGTACGGCATGCTTTTAGCGACACCACCCATCTTGCGCACGTCGCGCAGCCCCTCGTTCTCGGTTATCATCACACCAGCTGAGGAAAAGAGCACCGACTTCCCTATGGCATGGGCAAAATACTGAAGCATGGCACCGGCGATACCCAGTGGACTGAAGGAAGCTATGCCGAGAAGGATGTAACCCATTTGGGCGATACTCGAGTAAGCTAGGAGCCTCTTCAAATCTGTCTGCCGAAACACGAGGAGCCCGCCATAGAACACCGTGAGCAGCGCCACAGCCAGAAGGATCCACTGCGCCGAGAGCAGTAATGGCCTAAACAGGGCCAAGGGCATCCTGACCAATGCGTAGCCCGCAATCCCGATGAGGTTCGGAGAGAGGAGAGCAGAAATCGGAGTCGGTGCCTCGGCATGAGCGTAAGGAAGCCAGACGTGCACACCAAAGACCGCCATTTTGATCAGCAGCCCGACCAGGAGAAGCGCCGCGACCAGAGGAGCCAGCGCTGCCAGCGGAGCCACCGAAGGGACCGGATAGAAGTTGAATGTACCAAGCACGGAGCCGTAAATCAGAGCCCCCAGCAGGAAAGTGAGTGCCCCTACGTGCGTCCATATGAAGTACATCATGGATATGCGACCCTTGTTGCCATACCCGTAGAACAAGATGAGAAGAAAGGACGGCACGAGCGCCAGCTCCAGAAAAACATAGAACAAGATGAAGTTATTTGACTCAACCATCCCAAACATGGCAGAGAAGAAGAGAACGTACAGCGCGAAGTAAGTTCCCCAGCCATCGGTTCCGAGGTCCTCGAACCTAGTCCTCATGTACGGAACGGAGTACATGGACACCGCAGAGCTGACTATGGATATGGCTGCAACTACGGGCCAGTTCAGCCCGTCAATGAGCACTGAGAACTGGCCGAGCCCTCCTGCGGACAGGAAGACATACTGATACCCCCCTGAGATCATCTCTAAAGCCGCAAAGATTCCGGGAACAGCTGCCGCCAAAGCGGAAAGTCCGGCCATGAATTTCGGGTGCAGATATCTGCCAACCCCTCCCTCCACCAACGCAACCACAAAGGGTAGAAGAAGCACGTAGAGGCCAAGAGCATCAGTCAACGGTGCTCGCCTCCCCCTTTGAGCTCTCGCTCTGGTTGAGCTCTTCTTCGTCGAGACGCCTTATGTAGCCTCCCTTGAACAGAGCCATCATTATGCTCACCATGAGCGCAAGCTCCGCCGATGAGACACCAATCCCAATCAAGCCGAGGCCCGAGGCCATCACCGGATCACCGACGGCCCACGACGACCAAAGCAACAACAGCAGGAAACCGTTGAAGGAAACTTCAAGGCTGAGCAACATCCTTATCGGATTCCTGTGCATTATCACTCCGAACCCACCCATCGATGCCGCGAACACAGATGCCGCGAGCACAAACAGGTGCCCTATTCCAATCATGCCTTCTCACCCCTTGTCGTGGAAACCGTCACTGAGACGGTCATGGTGGCCGCAAGCAAAACGAAGACCAACAGCACAGCCGCTCCTCCATGGGCAACAAGTCTAGAAGCCGTCAGCACGTAACTCACGACTCTCACGGAATAACCGAATCCCTGGGCCAGAGATGCAAGCAGAGCAATCCCGAGGGCAACCAACGAGACAAAAGCCAGGACGGGCTTGCCCATACCTGTGTGGGCCTCAGGCGGCTCTTTCAACAGCGATATGGAGACCGCCAGAAACAGGACACTGGCCCCAACGTATATGACGATCTGGACAAACGCAAGAAGAGGAAAGCCAAGAGAATACAAGAGGGTGGCGTTCAGCAGGCCAAGAAAAGCCAGCATCAAGGCAGAATATATCATGGACTTGTGCTCCACCACGAGCACGGATAGCAGCATGAACGCTAACGCTCCCACCGTCAGCAGGACCTCGATGAGCAGGCTCATATCTTATCCCCTTCTTAAGATCCGTTTTCGAGACTACCCTCTTCGCTCCCTCTGAAGGACTCTTCGGGAAGGCCAGAAAGCCCTGAAAAGTTGGCCTGTATTGGTCCTCCCTGACGTAAGCTAGGTCGTGAATTCCCGAGCGCTCGAATGCCTCAGTTGGACAGATATCCACGCAGAAGTAACAAAATATGCAAAGGCCCCAGTCTATTACCGGGCGTTTCTTGGGTCTAACTGGCTGCTGCGCCGGACGCCCAGCTGCCGTCGGTTGGGCAGCAGGCCGAGCAACAGCTGGAGGTAGGTTTATCATGGAAATCGCTCCGGATGGACAAATGACCTCACACAGGCCACAACCTATGCACTTGTCATCCAAAAGCCTGAAGAAACCCCTGTAGCGTTCGGGCAGTTCCATGACCTCTGCTGGGTAGTCCAATGTCATCCGATGAGGATCCACAAGGTACTTGAAGCCCGTGCCCAAAGCGCCGACGTGACCCTTTATCGTTTCCATGGGACCTACGTTCTTTGCCTGCTTTTCTTCGCTCAACCTTACCACCCAATTGCAACTTCAATCACCGAAAGCAGAAGACCCGCCAATGCCAGGTACATCACCCAGCCCCAACCGACTTCCATGGCCCTGTTGAGCTTGAAGCGAGGATAGACGGATCTGAGAAACACCAAAAAACACATGACGATCAGCGCCTTGAGCACCGTTACCACTGCGGGCACTATGAAACCCATTAGCCAGCCGGTACCAGAGATCGGCAGCCAGCCAGCCAAGAAGAGGACTGAGAAGAGAAGACTGTATCCGTAAAGCTCCATGTAAGGAACACCCATCACAAGCCCGAACATAAGCGAGCTGTATTCCGTATACGGTCCAAACACGAGCTCGCTGTCTGCTTCCACGATGTCGTACGGCACGCGTCCAGTCGACCTGATCACGACCAACAAAAACACGATGGCTGCCAGCGGGTTTGAGAGCAACCCAGGAAGGCTTTTCTGCTCCAAAACGGCAAAGCTCAGGTCAAGCGTCCTGTATATCAAAAACATGGAAGCAACCGAGATCAAGAAAGGAACCTCGTAGGATATCAGGAGGTAGGCCTCCCTCAAAGAACCTAGAAACGAGAACTTGTTGTCGGCTGCCCAACCCAGGACCACCAAGAGCACTGGGATTATCATGGTGAAAGCCGCTGCCAAGATCAGCGTGTAACCCGCTGGAAACAGGATGGCATAGGCGGGGGCCACAGGCGTGAACACCACAGGCATGAGGGAAAAAGAAAGGAGGAGACCCGGTAAGAAAACGAAAGGAAGAGCATCTGCTCCGGCTGGAAGTATGAATTCCTGAAAGCTGAACCTGATGCCATCTGCCAAGAGCTGTATGATCCCTCCGGTCCGCCTTGACACCCACAGAGGGCCATACCTCATCTGCACTCTGGCCGCTGCCTTTCTCTCAAACCAAATTATGAAAAGAGTGATCAAGAGAGCAGTGGCAAACCCGGGTAGGATCAGTATGTAAAGGAGTGAATAGATCAGGTCAAGCTCAAGGCGGCTCAGACCCAAGATCAAAAGAGACAAAGCCATCGTCTGTCAGCCTCTGGTGGGAAGTAATCTATGCTGCCGTATATGGCTGGCACGTCAGCCAACTTCTGTCCAGGCATCACGTGAGTGAAGAAGGGCAGGTTCCTGTAAGACGGCGTGACAGATCTAAACCGATACGGAAGGCGGGTCCCATCGCTGACCAGGTAGTAGAACATCTCGCCCCTTCCTCCCTCTACGAGAGACACTGCCTCTCCGGGCGGGGGAGCCAATGAAGTTAGGGACTGCGTGATCTTGACCCTTCCCTCATCGTAGATCTTCTTGAAAAGAGGACTCATCTTGTTGTAGTAATCATCGTAGACGATCTTCCCATCAGGAATCTGCTTCATGGCCTGTCTAATTATCTTCATGCTCTCTCTCATCTCATCTATCCTGATGAGAAGCCTCGCATAGCAATCACCCTCATGACGAACTGGAATGTCGAAGTCAAACTGATCATAGACCTCGTACGGCCTATCCTTCCTGATGTCCCGCTTCACCCCGCTGGCTCTCAAGTTTGGGCCGACGACTCCAAGCCTGATTGCATCCTCCCGAGAAAGCCTACCAACGCCCTGGGTTCTGGCCACGACGACGGGATTTTTGACCCAGAGCTTTTCGTACTCGTTGAACCTATTTTCTAGATACCTAAGGGCAGTCTCAATCCGGTCTCCAAAGTCTGCTGGTAACTCCCACCGCACGCCCCCAGGTATTATGTGAGAATAAGTTATCCTAGCCCCAGTCATCTCCTCCAGAAGATCTATGAATGGCTCTCTGTCCGCCAAGGCCCACATGAATATGGTCGACGTTCCGAGAAATATCCCGAAGATTGCAATGCCGTATAGGTGGCTGATTATCCTGCTGATCTCAGCGGTTATGACCCGCACGTAACTTGCCCTCGGAGGGGGCTCGATGCCCGCCAGGGCCTCGACCGCTTCGACGTAAGCCAAGTTCGCATTCACCGTGTCCACCAAGGACGGTCTCTCCACCATGGGTACTGCCTTCACGTAAAGCCTGCCCTCGCTCAGCTTCTCTACCCCCCGGTGCACAAACCCTACGTCAGGATCAACCTTGACCACGGTATCGCCCTCAACCCAGACGAGAATCCTCATGTGACCCGATCCCGCATGGGCGGGACCCACCTGCAACTCTATGAGACCCTCCTCTTGAGAGACCTGAGAAAGGGTCTCATATGTCATTGGAAGGACCGTCGGGGACGCCAAAACTCATCCCTCCTTTTCTTCAGCTCGAAGTCTTTCCTCAAAGGCCAAACGCCTTTCAGCTCTTCGGGTAAGAACAGCTGGCGAAGATCTGGATGGCCCTGAAACTCTATGCCAAACATCTCAAATGCCTCTCTTTCCTGGAACGTCGCGCTCTCCCAAACCGTCGCCAGTGAGGACACGGTTGGGTTTTCTCTTGGCAATGAGCAAGAGAGTTGGGCTATGCCTCCTGCCAGTTCCTCGTCTGCGTAACTCGAGAGGTGCCACACGACGTCCAGCCTGCCCTGCTTTGGCCAGTCAACGCCTGTGACAGAAACCACGTGGTCAAAGCCAGCTTCTTTGAGTGCCTTTGCTGCAACCAGAAGCTTTTCTGGCGAGCAGAGCACCTTGAGGCCTACCTTTTCGTCGATTGATACCGTATCCGCAAGAGGCCTCAAACGATCTCCTATGTAAGTCAACCTCTCAGGTTTCAATTGGTTCACCTTTGATCTTCTTCTTCAATATCATCACGGACTCGGCGAGGGCCTCTGGGCGAGGAGGGCAGCCAGGCACGTAGACGTCTACCGGAAGGACGTCCCTTGCCAACACGGTACTGTAGCTGTTCCAGAAAATCCCTCCATCTAGCACGCAGGCGCCCATAGCTATGACCCACTTGGGTTCGGGCATCTGCTCCCAAACTCCCCTCACTACCTTCGACATCTTGATGGTCAACGTTCCATCGATGAGCACCAAGTTGGATTGCCTTGGATTGCCGTACGATAGGAACCCCAACCTCTCTAGATCGAAACGCGGACCTGAGGCAGCAGCCAGCTCAGTCCCACAGCAGGCGGTGACGAGGTATGCTGGCCAAAGCGAATACGTGGTTCCCCACTCGATCAAGGACTTGAGTGGTTTTTTTGATTTGAGGTAATCCATGGCTTTTTTTGTAACGGTCTCAAGGTTTCCGAGGTAAAAGGACCCTTCTTGGCCACTCAAGATTATCGCCTAGCCTTAGCCACGCTCTTGGCGTATTCATAGGATGGAAGTCCCAACGACAACCCCAAGATCACGACAACCGCCGACAGAAAGGGTTCTCTGGTAATGGCCATGGAAGCCAAGAACAAGAAAACAGCATACGGCTCCATGGCCACGAACATGAGCAAGTAAGGATAATATTGCATCGAAAAGAATCCTCTTGATGCGCCTACTGGCGGGTTTCCGCTTTCAAAGCGCAACCTCTTCATGGGATGCTCGTCCCCTCTCAGGGCACCTCCGATCAAGGCGGCAAGAAATGGAGCCAGCACGCCGACAAGCAGGACAAGTACCACGTCCGCCAGAGGGTCAATCCATGAGGGCATGAGCTAACCGGAGAGCTCTTATTAAGGTTTTTTTATTTCACGCAATCTAGCGGGCGCGCCTTTTCCACGCCTCGCAAGCATCCAGAGAAAGCGACTACGTCCCGTCTGCTGCGTTGGCCAGCGTCGTTTTCGCGTTGAACGCAGCGACTTCTGCCTAGAACTTGAGGAGGTCAGAAGCCTCCTCGTCGTTCTCAAGTGCGATTCTCCCATCGTCGTAAGAAAGACACAAAAAGAGAGAGCAAACCAGCATCCACTCCAAAGGGCGTTCAACCCGGCGTGTCCTGCTGGCCTGCTGGAGACCCTCAACTATTGGTACCAAGCTCGGAAGCCAAGAGGCACGATAGGCCCTAGGGGCTCACCCCTACGTTCAATCTCTCCGCTTTAGTACTTACTTCTTCCCTTTCCCTTGCTTCTTCCCCCCCCCCGGCACCACCACCCACGCCATCGCCGCCGCTCAGCCCTGCCGTGGCGCCAGCTCCTTGCTGCACCAGACGCTTCAAACCAGAAAACATCTCTTGCGCGTTGAATCTCCATTCCCCGTTGACGTATTGCCTAGAGATATCTGCAGGATTCTTCGGATCCCCGTATTTGTTCATCCAAGACCAGTGAGACAAGTAGTACCTGAAATCATAACTAGCGTATCTCGACTCCATCTCATCCATGAATACCGCAAACTGATGCAATGAGCTAGGAGGAAGATAAAACAGGGTGAAGTAGCGAGAATCGCACGCGCTGAAGAAGGTCAAGTAAGCGTTCTCAACAAGCTCGGCGAGGAAAAGTGAGGAAAACCCCTCCTCTGGCCAAAAGATTCCAGCTATGGTCAAGGTCTGCGGCGCAAACACCCCAGGGTCAAAGAAGTCAAGGAATGAGCCGATCACCATGCTTCTGGAGGGGTCTCCTCCACCCAGTACATGCTCTTCCAGATGATGACGGACCTCTCTCTTGTCCAGAGCAAGCGCTTCCGACATGGCCTCCACACCAATGGCCGATGACCGCTTCAGGAGATGGAGGATCTTTAGGTCAGTCTCGTCAAAGTCCACGCGGGACACATCAAACTTCCGGATCTTGCGGGCAACCGGGATCATCCTCGCGTCTGCCTTCCAAACTCCAGAGGCATAATCAAAGACTGATGGATGAAAGCTGTAACGGTTTGGCGCTTGACTAGCCACGCAGACTTCAAAGCGATTCACCAGACCTTCTCCCTGCAAAAGATTCAATCCTTCTTCGATCTCTTTTTCCCTGCCCGACGGCACTAGGACACGAAAAATGAGCTCGTCTTCGCCCATGGACCTGAATGAGCTGATGGCAAAGTCGCTGCGCATGACGTAGTCCGTTATCTTGGGGATCATGTGATGGACAGCTGGAGTAACGTGAACAAGCACGAAACTGTCAAGAAGCCCCAGCCTGAAGAAGTTGACGAAAGCCTTTGCCAACAGCCCCTTGCCGGCCACGTAACCTTTGTAGATCATCTCTGCCTCGCTCCCCAAACCGCTCGCCTTTCCAAGCAATTCAAAGTCAAGGACAGGCATCTCTTCAAGGGTTTCAATCAACCGCAAAACCTTGTCTTCTAATCCCATGTCCGACGTTGTCATACTCGCACGAAAACGACTTCGCTTAAAACTCTTGCCTTGAAAGATGGAATTCTGGAATCCGACTCCCATATCAGCCCCAGTTCCTTGGAGCCCTATTGGTGACCACTACCTACTGAATAATACATGCGCCCGGAGAGAGACAGCGCCTTGCAAACGCAGAATCTCGGCTACTGGCAGCAAAGGACTAAGGGACGCGGGTTCAATGAGAAAGCTTTTGGTTGCTAGCAAAGCCATTGGATCGGCCCGGGCTGGAGACCTCTTCGCGAACAAAACCCCTGTGATACATGAACAACCCCGCCCTAAGGGGCTCCCTGCTTCAATAAACTAACACATGCATGGGCTCAACTCGCCTGGGCCGAGGCGGCGATCTCAAAGGGCCGCACCAGTCCTGCTGCCAGCGGTCATGACGCGCTTTCTAAACGGTCAAGGTATATCGATCCGCTACTTCACGATCATAATTTGTTCCAGCCAGCCTCAGCGTCCTGCACACGCCAGCGATCCAAAGCCACGCAGCGGCCTAAGCGCGTTTCCCACTTAAAGTAGTCAGAGTTGAGTGGGCCTGTCCGGATTTGAACCGGAACCTCTGCCGTGTAAGGGCGGCTTCAGGCTGAGTATCCTGCCGGGTTAGACCACAGGCCCGCAACCTCAGCCAGGGTCGCATTTAATCTTTTTCGCCGTCGCCTTGGCCTCAGGCTTGGCTGGGCAGCACGTTCTGAGTGTAATAGTCGCAATACGCGTTGACGGGACAAGTTGAGCACTTTGGGGCTCTTGAGGTGCATATCTCTCTTCCAAACCTGATCATGGAAAGGTGCATCTGCTTCCTTAAATCTGAAGGTACCAACGCGTGGATAGCCCGCTGAACAGACGCATAGGAGGAGGAGGAAGTCATGCCAAGACGCATACTGACGCGCCTCACGTGAACGTCCACCGGGACGACGGGGGCGTCCAGATATACCATGCAGAAGACATCTGCAGTCTTCTCTCCGACGCCCTCGACAGATACAAGCAACGCCCTTGCATCTTGCCAGCTGACCGAGCGTGCCCACGTCGTGAACGACCGCTGAAGTTCTAGCCAAGCGAGCCTTTGAATCGTGCACGCTTTCTGATTCTGCATACCAGCAGGTCTTATGATTTTAGCAAGCTCTTCACACGATGCCGCTGCCAACTTCTCTATGGAGGGATACTTGGCTTCCAGGTTTTTCTCCGCAGCCTCTGCCATCCTATCGCTGGTATGCTGGCTTAGCACGACCCCTAGAAGGCCGAAGAACGGATCCTTCCCGAGCCGCGGACCCTCCCAAGGAAATTTTTCACGTATTATGCTGAGTGCTTCTGAAAGCTCTTGTGCTCTGTTCAAGTCCCCGAAGGAAGACCCCGGCAAAAAAAGCTACCTCTGCCCGCGCAGACGCTGGGAAACCTCGCGCAAGTCCGCAAAGAAAAGCGGCCTGAGCGCTGGATTTCTCAAGACGGCAGCTGGATGATACGTGACGCGAGTCTCAATGCCATAAGACACCAGCTTCTTTCCTCTGAGCGAAGAGAGACCAGCCTGACCCAAGATCGCGTCGGCAGCCGTGTTTCCCAAGAGGAGCATCAGCTGGGGCTTGATTATAGCCACTTCTCTACTCAGATATGGAAGACACGCCCTGATCTCCGATTTCTTAGGCCTCCTGTTAGCTGGCGGCCTGCACTTCACGACGTTTGTGATATATACTTCCCTCCTAGATAGGCCAACGGCCAGGAGAGCTTCTTCTAGCAGCCGTCCCGCGCGGCCCACAAACGGCCTTCCCAGCTCATCCTCTTTCTGGCCAGGCGCCTCTCCTACTAGGAAAATAGACCCAAACGCACCCTCTCCGGGCACCGCGTGGGTTCTCTCTTGCCAAAGCGGGCAAAGCCTGCATGAAGAGATCTCCTCAGCCAACCTATTCAGCGGCTGATCCATCTTTCACCACTGCGGACTCCACCTGTTAGGGTGGGGATCTGGAGAAGTATATAAGCAAAGGGCTGCTTCGAGGATGTTCCCTGAAAGACGAGGTCGACCCGATGGCACAAGCACGCGATCGCGACACAAACGAGGCCGTGAATAGCTCGTGCCTTGACGAGAGGTACGATCGGGGGTACGTAGGCTCCTCAAAGTTGATACGATGACCCGCCGCGCTAGTGGAAACTCTAGGTTGCCCGTAAGGACGGTAGTTTACCTATGCATGACCTTTACGCCACCCGCCCCTCCCACGTAGATGGACGCGGCTAGACCAGAGAACAGGCCAACGTCCACCACTCCAGTCAGGTGTTTCAGCACATCCCTCAGCTTTCCCGCCTCAATGCCCGAGCTTCCGACCTGAACGTCAATCACCCAGTTTCCGTTATCTGTAACCAAAGGTCCGTTTTTGCCAGAACCTATCCTGACGTCGAAGGCCAACCCCATACTCCTGAGCTCGTAGATCAAGTTCTGATAGGAAATTGGCTCGATCTCCACGGGAATTGGATACCTCAGGACGTCTGGAACCAACTTTTGATCGTCAACCACAATGATGTAAGATCTCGTCCGCTCGGCGAGCAACCTTTCAGCCAAAAGAGCAGCTCCCCCTCCCTTTATCAAGTTCAGCGCAGGGTCAACCTTGTCCGCCCCATCGAAGGTCAACTCCGGCCTAAGGTTTGAGTACAGGTCAAACGCGGCCACGCCATAGGACATCAGCTTCAGTTGAGTAGCCCTTGATGCAACCACAAAACGACGGTTCAGGAGCCTCTGCTCAGCCATCTTATCCACGAGTAGCTCCACAGTACTTCCCGAGCCCAAGCCTATGGGATCTTGATCCTCAACCAGCCCAAGCGCTTCCCTCACCGCAGATTCCCTTGAAGTCCTCAAAGAGTCCATGTGAGCTAACTGCGCCTGCTTAAACGCGTTTGCGAAGTTAACTAACCACATCTGAACGACGTGGGCTTCTCGCTTCCTTGACCGCACTCGCTCACCCTTTTGTCGGGTGGGTGTCC